>Ga0209427_10000022_pt1 | contig 119870 bp, 106 predicted proteins | sample DeeMarSWOR136_30_FD_187465 | JGI IMG/M metagenome (GOLD analysis project Ga0209427, IMG submission 187465) | Marine sediment microbial communities from White Oak River estuary, North Carolina - WOR-1-36_30 (SPAdes) (version 2) | ecosystem: Environmental > Aquatic > Marine > Intertidal zone >... | reverse complement strand
GTCAAGAGTCCAAGGAGCAACAAATGAGGGAATCAGGTGCAACCCTTGGCTATTAAGGGCTCTGAGGCATGCCAAAAGGGATATTGGCCCACATCGGTGTCCAGATTATTCCTGGGCAGACCGTATTACTACCGAGAGCATAGTATTGTTTGCAATAACTCTATCTGATCACGGCAGGAAAGGGTCACGAGGTCTTTTCTTCGGTTTCTCACCAGTCACCTCAGAAAAGACCTCGTGACCCTTACTTGATTGCCTTGGTTGCAAACTATTTAGTGCTCCCCGTATTAACATCGATGTCATAGGGCGCAAGGCCCGCACAACCGAATAAACCAAGAGGCCATATGTCATGTGTATTTTCTTGAGACACAAGCATATTTGCTGCTATGTTCCCCTTCCAAAAAGGGACTCCTCAATTCAATTGATTGCAGGGCTGAAAGGGATGCATGTTATGCCGTCAGTTAGGGCTGCATTGAGGTGTCAGAAGGCAGGTATAGATGCGGTGGTTGCCTCGGGACACGAGAGAGGCTTTCATGCTTCGCGCGAACCGGTACACTCGATAGTTTTACTTCCCGCTGTTGTTGATGTCAGCAGGGGTATTTCTGGGGAGGCCCGTTGATTATTTTACAATTCCAATGGAGTTGATAGAGAATGAAATTGAGGCCATGAATGCCGACGTTCTAATCATGAAAACTCTCCATTTTGTATTGACTTTCAACTACCTTGCCTGGTGCACAACATCCCCAACCTGATTCTTAACGCCCCTTCCATTGGGGTGGGCGTTTTTCGGCGAAGGCTTTTGGGCCTTCGATGAGGTCCTCGGAATTATGCATCTTCACCATTCCCGGAAAGACCTTGGGAATAGCCTCTTCGAGGGGCAGGTTAAGGCCCTTGAGGGTTGCCTCTTTGCTTGCCCGGATAGACAGGGGGGCACCTTTCATGATTTCATTCGCCCACTTTTCAGCGGTGGGTATCAGGTCCTGCAAAGGAACGACCTCATTAACGATACCATACTGCAAGGCTTCCTGGGCTGTGAGACGTTTGGAACTCATGGTCATTCCCATGGCCAGGTGATAGGGGATCTGCCGGGGCAGACGATGCACACCACCGGCACCGGGCATGAGCCCTACCCGGGGCTCAGGAAAACCGAACTGGGCTTTTTCAGCGGCAATTAGGATGTCACAGGCAAGGGCGATCTCGAAGCCACCGCCGAGCGCAAGGCCGTTGACCGCTGCGATAAAGGGCTTGAAACAGTCGAACCGGGACGTGTTTCCTCCGAAACCACCCTTAACCGCTTGCGTTCCCTTGGACACGGCTTCAGCGCCGTGCTGGGCCTGATACTTCAAGTCATTGCCTGCCGAGAAGGCGCGATCCCCGGCCCCGGTTATGATACACACCCAGGCATCAGGGTCTTCATCGAATTCATCGAAGGCCCTACCCATTTCCGCACTGGTTGGCGGGTTAATGGCATTCATGACCTCAGGGCGGTTGATGGTCACAATGGTCAGGTGGTCCTTTTTCTCGACCGTAATTAGTTCATAACTCATGGTCTCCCTCCTTGATGTTTTTATGGTTGATACATTACTTGCCAAAAGAGAATGGGCCTTTTCACTGCCACGCGAATCAGGCCACGGCGATTTCACGCTGGAACGAAATCCGCAGGCCTTACCTCTTTAAGACTGATGGCCTCTGTAGGACACGTCACAGTGCAGACCCCGCACCCCATACATTTTTCGGGATCCACAGTGGAAATATCATCCTCCATGCTGATGGCATCGAAAAAGCACCTATCCAGACAGGTCTCGCATCCAGAGCATAGCTCAGGATCTACCACGGCCTCAAAACGGCTTGGAAGCACCCATTTTTTCGAGCCTGCCCTGATAGATGGCCAGTTCAAGCAGCAATCATCACAACAGTTGCAGATTACGTGGCCAACCTGTCGGCGGTTATCAGCCACGTGCACCAGGCCCTCCTCTTCGCACATCTTTAGCATCGAGATGGCCTCTTCCTTGCCAAGCTTTCTGCCCGTGCCGCGTTCAATGGCGTAATCCGCAGCACGATCTACCTGGATGCAGACCTCCAGAGGTTTTCCACATTTGCCGTCAATGACCCGGCATGAGCATTTGGTCACTGCGAGGTTTCTTGCACCTTCTACGATGCTCTTGACGTCATCGAATGCGAGTATCTGCGTTTGCGGCTCAATGCTTATGTTAACCGGTATTACCCTGACAACAGGTTGAGGGAGGATCACCTCTATCTTCCTGCCATACTCATCCCACTCTGTGGCCATATAATCCTTCCAAAGTCGCAAGAACTCAGGGGAAGCATCCGAATAGAGTGCGGTTGCGTCGTGCAATTGCGGTACACTCCGCACTCGATAATACCGAGTGGTGTCCTCCTTTTTGGACTTGAATATCAGCCCTTTTTTAAACAGCGGATCGATCATCTTTTCGATATTGTCCCTTGGGATTTCCGTCTTCTCAGAAATCTCATCGATCGTGGCAGGTGGCGCTGCTGCGAGCAGCACTCTGGCCTCATTCTCATCGGTCAATGCCTCGAAGATCTCGGGTATAAGTTTCGACTCTCCAGCTCCAATTGCCTCTGCCAATTGCTGACAAAGTGCTTTCTCAGTCATGTTTACACCCTCCTTAATATCGGGATAATAAAAAGTATTTAGCAACACCTGCCCAATGATTTTCCAGCAAAGCGGAGCCTGAAGCCAGGCGATCCCGCAATGGTGGACCTGGACAAAGGATACTAAAAAGTCATCCCTTTTTGTTCGATAATTTATAGTGGCACAGGTTTTAACCTTTATCAAAATTTTTGTCAAATAACAATATGGTTACAAAGGTAACCATCTTTTTTTGTAACTGTTCAGGTAGCGTAGCCACCAAGGCACCAAGACACAAAGGACAGACCTGCTCGCCATCGCTCTCGCTCAGGCGAGGCGGGCGGGGAAAAAGGTATTGCAAGAAAAATAGTAGATTAATCTTAATGAGCCTAAGGCTCATTAATGTGTCCCTCATCAAGAAGGGTATCAAAAGAATAATTCTTTAATCTTAGTGCCTTGGTGGCTTAGTGGCTGAGTAGTTACCTTTTTTTAAGGGAAACTTGTAGACATCGTCCAACAGCCTCTATCCGCTTCGTCTGACTCTCGTGGCTTTACCAAAACCCAGCTTTCTCTCGCCGAAAAATATTGTTGGCCGGGTGCAGGGCGATCAACTTTTTTCTTGACACATGGCATTTCATCTTTTAGGGTGATTGTAAACCAGAGTTGAGGCGCGTTGCTAATAAGTAGCCGCAAGACAGGGGAGCAGGCCCTGCATCTGGACCTTGCGGTGAAAGGGAGCATCGCCGAAGCCCGCTTTTGTCCTGTTATGAAGGCAGGCTGGGCCTGGGGAGAAGATCCGCAGGACTGTCACGGGTTTTCCGTGGAGCGCTCTCTTGGTAGGGTTGCAGTTGGGGCGTGCTCCAGCTGCTTTTTTTTAGGGATGGAGAGACCTTAATAAAGGAGGTGCCACAATGTTTAGCGGGTGTTACACGGCCCTGGCGACACCGTTCAAGGGCCATGAGATAGATTTCGAGGGCCTGGAACAATTGATAGACTTCCAGATCGGAGGTGGAGTGAGTGGGATACTCGCTGTGGGGACAACAGGTGAGAGCCCAACATTGACCTGGGAAGAACACAACAAAGTAGTCGCGGTGGTGGCCGAAAAGTGCAAGGGGAGGTGCCAGTCAATTGCAGGCACCGGGAGCAATAATACCCAGGAAACCGTGGAAAGCACAGAACATGCAGTCCATGTGGGAGCAGATGCAGCGCTACTGGTAGATCCTTATTACAACGGGCCTAGTTCCCTTGAGATCCGCAGGGAATATGTGGCCCCTGTGGCAAAAAAGTTTCCCCAGATTCAAATCATCCCGTATGTGATCCCTGGCCGCACTGGGGCACAGCTTCTCCCCGAAGACCTTGCCATACTGCATAAGCAATTTCCCAATATGGGCACGGTCAAGGAGGCTACAGGAAGCATGGAAAATATGAGACGCACCAGGGAGTGCTGCGGGGAGGACTTTACGGTCCTGTCAGGCGATGATGACAAGACCTTTGCCATGATGACAGATCCGGTCGTCAGGTCGAGCGGAGTTATCTCGGTAGCCTCTAACATAGCCCCCAAAGCGATCCAGGATATGACCAAGCTCCTCAATGAAGGGAAACAGGCTGAGGCAGAAAAACTTATGGTCGCCTTGAGTCCCCTTTTCGGAATTGTGACCGTAAAAACCCAGGAGGATTCACCTTATGGGGAAGTGTCATGTCGTGCAAGAAATCCCCTTGCCACAAAGACCCTTATGGCGATCCTTGGGATGCCTGCTGGGCCATGTCGTCAGCCCCTTGGCAAGATGACCAAAAAGGGGATTGAGGTGGTATTGGACGCATGCCGCACGGTGTGGAAGAATAATCCGGAGGTCCTCAAACCGGTCGCCGATTTCTTTAACGTAGATATCGAGGCAAGGCTCCATGACGAGTCAATCATGGCAGGGCTGACGTATGATCAATACTAGACTGGGCACAGCTGAATAGGCAAAGGAGAGAGCTCTGAGATTCATCCGGCGATGGTGGATCTGCCCAAGCCCTGAGGACGTTCGTTAAAATGTGAGTCACGATGGTATAAAAGAGGGAGTCATTACAATATGGAGGGGAAAATCAGAGTAGGTGTCATCTTGGGTGGGAAATCAGCAGAGCATGAGGTATCTCTTCAGTCAGCCAAGAACATAATAGAGGCCCTCGATAAAAATAAATATGAGGTTGTTCTCATAGGAATAGACAAGGAAGGTCGATGGTATTTGATCCAAGATTCAGGTTACCTTCTCAATGAAAATGATCCGAAGCTCGTTAGATTAGCGCATGCCAAGGAGGAAGTGGGATTAATTCCAGGGCAACGCTCTGATCAGCTGATTAATATGTCAAAACATCAAAGCATGGGAAAAATCGATGTTATTTTTCCGGTGCTCCACGGACCATATGGGGAGGATGGGATTGTTCAAGGTCTATTAAGATTAGCTAACATCCCGTTTGTTGGTGCTAATGTTTTGGGCTCTGCCATAGGTATGGATAAGGATGTGATGAAACGATTGTTTCGAGATGCCGGGATACCAACTGCAAAGTTTTTGGTATTTGACAGATCCTCTCTTGCTTCGATTGACTTTGAAGAGGTTAGGAATCAGTTGGGCTCTCCAGTTTTCATTAAACCCGCAAATCTCGGCTCTTCTGTGGGGATTAGCAAGGTTAAAAGCAAAGATGAGTTTGATGAGGCAGTAAGGTTGGCCTTTGAATATGATAATAAAATAGTAATCGAAGAATATATTAAGGGTCGAGAGATTGAATGCTCCGTGTTGGGTAATGAAGAACCCCTCGCATCCCTTCCTGGTGAAATTCTTCCACAACATGAGTTTTATTCCTACGAGGCAAAGTATATTGATGAAAAAGGGGCGATTTTGGAAGTACCTGTGAGACTCTCAAAGGATGTGACCAGGCAAATACAGGATTATGCTATCAAGAGCTTCAAGGCTGTCTGTTGTGAGGGTATGGCACGTGTGGATTTCTTTCTCAGAGACGATAATAAAATTTTTGTCAGTGAAATTAATACAATACCAGGTTTTACGCGAATTAGTATGTATCCAAAACTTTGGGAAGCGAGTGGGCTTTCTTATGCTGAATTGATAGATCGACTTATTCAACTTGCAATAGAACGGTTTGAAAGGGAACAGAAACTGAAGACCTTTGTTGAGATTTAGGTGGTAAGGAGGGAGTCGATCACATCCCGAACCCAGCTCTGGAGCTTCGTGGCAGTGTCTAGTGCCCAGACAATCAAACTTTATACAGCAAGTCCATATACATATCGAGCAGATCCGCGACTATGCTTCGATCAGGAATGGTGGCAGCCATACCGTACACTGGCGCCATCCCGCCTTTTTCATGTGGGTTCTTCCTGACATAGTCAACACCGGATTTCAAATCATCGACAAACCGTTCTGCAATCCCAGACAAGGTGTGTCTGAGGGTAACGCAGATATGAACACATGAAGGTTTATGAAGACCGTTCAGGCTCCATTTCCTCCTGGTCATGTAATCCATGATTTTGTACACATCCAAGGTCTCTGACCCGAACGCTATGTTCCACAGGGGGTCTCCAAGAACATACAAATCAGGGATATCTTCGATCCCTTTCCTGATCACCGCCGCTGTTTTCAGGATTTTTTCCGTGGCCTGAAGATATCCATTCTCGCCCATGGCAACCATGGCCGCCCAGCAGGCTGCGCTCAAGGCACCTGGACGACTTCCGGCAAATGTCGGGGAGAAATACAGACCCCCTGGCCATTCCGTGGTCTTGAAATACTGGTAATGACGCAGTTCCAAACCGCGATACAGAATCACGGATGTTCCCTTTGAGGCATACCCGTATTTGTGGGTATCGGCTGATATGGAGGTGACGCCGGGCAGTCTGAAATCGAAGGGTGGAATATTATATCCCAATCTCTCAGCCCAGGGGAGCACAAAGCCGCCCAGACATGCATCGGTATGAAAACCGAGTCCATTCTTTCTCGCGAGCTCGGATAGTTCCCCTATTGGATCAATAATGCCATGGGGGAATGAAGGTGCCGATCCCACTATTACTACAGTATTCTTGGTGATTGCCTTTCTCGTTGCGGCCACATTTGCCTTGTAATTGGCATCCACGGGGATGCGGATTATTCGTATATCAAAGTATTGAGATGCCTTATCAAATGCGGCATGGACAGTAGAAGGAACGATCATTTCTGGTTTTGTAATTCCTTTCTTATCTTTGGCCCAGTCCCTATAAGTCTTCATTGCCAATAGAATACTTTCCGTACCGCCCGAGGCGAGAGCTCCGCATATCTTGTCCGTCGAACTGGCTCCAGGTCTGAATGTGTGTGCCCCCAGCATGTTTGCTGTCATGGATACCACTTCGGATTCGTATTTAACCGTACTTGGCCAGATATCTGAATGAAGAGGGTTGCTTTGGGAATTGATAGCATACACCTTGTTGAGGAAGTTGATGTGATCATCATCACCGTGATATACGGCACCCGAAACAAAACCATCCCTCCATCTCGATTCCTCAACGGAGCTCAGCTCTCGCATTTCATTGATAATATCGGCCTTGGGGCGGCCGGTTTCAGGGATATGAGAGAAGGTCACAAAGCTATCTTTGTACGGCTTCACCACATTTTCCAGATCGCTCATTACCCCATTATATTCTTTTTGTATCCTTTTCTTCATAAAAGGCATTAACTTGGCATGCTTGAACACCACGGACATGACACGTGGGCTCACCTTGCCAAGATATTTTTCAACAATTTCTTTAGTGTCCATTCGCCCTCCCCGAGATATCATGAACCTAGCCGCCTGCGGCGGAACTTCTTGCGACAGGATTAATCCGCCAGAAGTATGGCGGATTAACAGGATTTTCTCATATGTTTCATACCTGCCTGCCGGCAGGCAGGTCCTGAACATCCTGCCCGCCCGCCTCGCCTTGCGGGCTCGCATGGCGGGCGGGTCTATCCTGTCTAAGAAAGGAAATTCCCATACCTTCTAGTCAACCGAAGCCACAAAGCGATGGCTATACCTCATTCAATCTCTCATATATTCTCTTGTTGCTTTTATAGATATTCAAGAATTGCTTAAAAAGGTGGTCATAGATCTTTTTGTTTTCTGGATTTGGTTTGTACGTATTAGCTATTTGAATACGTTCTGGAATGTCATTGAAGGTTAGATATCCTAGTGCGACGGAGGCCAGGAAGGCAGCTCCGCGTATATTTGCCTTGATGGGATCTTTGACCTGCCTTATGGTACGATCAAAAACGTCTGCATGGATCTGGCACCAGATATCGGAATTTGCACCACCACCAATCATGTTTATTGGGTCAAGCCGCCTCTTAATGAATTTTTCCACGTAGCCGAGTAGCCACCTCGAATTATATGCCACACCTTCAAAAACAGCCCTTATTAGATGTTTGCGGGTGGTCTTCAAGGATTGGTTAAAGAATGCGGCTCGAACAGAACGATTCTCAACAGGTGTACGTTCTCCATAAAGCCATGGCGTGAAAATAACCTTATCACTCCCGGGCTGAACACCTTCTACAATCTTATCAAAGGCTTTATAGACATTCGGCTGGTTTTCTTCCATGGATAATCCATCTTTGTAGTACAAGATGTTATCCCTCAGGAACGTCAGGCACGCGCCAGCAGTTTCCTGTTCATTGGCAACTAAATAGCTACCGGGAATCGCCGCGGGAAGGGATGCAATGTTGTGAAATATATCGGTTTTTTTGAATGGGACATGGCATGTCAGCCAAGACGATGTCCCGATATAAAGATGTCCCTCATAGTATCTCACCGCGCCAGAGCCGATTGCCGCTGACTGGACGTCAGGTGTCCCCATCATGACCTTAACATTCGTGCGTAACCCCAGCTCCTCGGCAATCTCCTTTTTGATTGGACCCAATATGTCAACAGCCCGCCTTAACTCGGGTAATTTGTCACGGTCGATGGTTGACATCTTGAGCAATCTATCATCGTATACGACGTTGGAGATGTCCCGATTGTCGGTTACCCAGTGTAAGGTGATGGAGTCGAATGAGGCAGCAAATCTACCGGTAAATCGCAGATTTATATAGTCCTTGGGCTCGAGAAACTTGTATGTTTTCTTGTAAATCTCTGGGAATTCCTTTTTTATATACAATATATGGCCAATCGAGTCTTTACCTGAATGAGTTGGAATTCCTCCTGTCAAACGGAGCCATCTCAGCAACTTCCAGATCCCGTAGCCTTCTACCTTGATAAGCCCACCTGTTATTTCCTTGATGTATTGGCTTCCCCGAGAGTCCATCCAGATGATTGCATCCATCAGGTGTTGGCCATCCCTATCAACAGCAACCGTTCCTGACCACTGGGTGGTGCAACTGACAGCTACAATATCATCGATCGGAACCAATCCCTTCTCCAGCGATCTCTTGGATGATTTTATGATGGCATCCCACCATTCATCCGGACTCTGCTCAGCCCCGCCATTTGGTAGAAGATTGAGAGGCGTTTCTTCAAATTCACAGTCAATAATCTCTCCGCAGGTAGAAACCAGTGCTGACTTGGCCCCGGTCGTACCAAGATCAATTGTCAAGATGTATCTGATATCGTTATTTGACACTGAAGTTCAATGCTCCCCTTTTTATAACCGCTTGCTTTCGGGTGAGGTCAGTATAGGATGAAGCCGCTTGTGGATCAATGGAAAAGGTATTGCAAGACCTCGAGACCGCGCCTTACCTCCAAGTGGCATGGGCGTAAGCCCGTGGATGTCTACTCGTGACCTCGGGAGTTAGTGCCTTGGGATCCCCTGGCCATATCTTCAATCGCCCGGCGTATCTCAGCCGATAATTCACTTTCGATATTGTAACAGTGCTCTTTGGCCGGGAATGTTCCTCGCAGGGTTTCCTGACAAAATTGTTGTATACTCGATTTAATAGTACTGCCGACCTCACTATAGCGTTTGACAAACCTGGGAGAGGCCCTCTGAGTAAGCCCAACCATGTCATACAAATTAACGCTCTGACCGTCACAGTCAGGGCCAGAACCTGCGCTGATCACTATTACCGAAGCAAGACCCTCACTTATCAGCCTGCCAAGGATAGGCGGTGCACACTCCAGAGTTATGGCAAAACATCCGGCCTCGGCCAGTGCCGAGGCATCTTTGAATAAATCGACGGCGGATTGAACGGTTTTGCCCTGAACCTTAAACCCGCCAAGTTGCTTTACTCTCTGCGGGGTCAACCCAATGTGTCCATGAACAGGGATGCCGGCTTTGCAAATGGCATAGGCTGTCTCTGCCAAATGTTGACCACCTTCTATCTTGACTGCGTCTACACCGCCCTCCTTAACGAGCCTCCCTGCATTGCGGACAGCCTGATCAGTGCTTGCCTCATAAGACATAAAGGGAAGATCCCCAACAACAAGGCACCGGTCTCGTCCTCGGGTCACGGCTTTGCAGTGGTGAATCATCTCCTCCATGGTCACCGGAATGGTATTGGGATACCCCAGAATAACCATCCCAACAGAATCCCCCACCAATATCATATCTACGCCAGCACTGTCTGCCAGAAGCGCCATGGGATAGTCCCAGAGAACCACCCGTGTAATTTTTTCTCCACGGTGTTTTTTGGAATAGAGATAATCAATCGTTACTCTATTTTTTGCCATGCCTCTCTCCTTTTTTTGGTGTTTTTAATAAGATATAAATTATGATATGGTTATACACCTGTAGGTTATCTAAGTATATATACTACCGAGCGCATAATATTGTTTGCAATGACTTTATCTGATCACGGCAGAAAAGGGTCATGAGGTCTTTTCTTCGGTTTCTCACCAGTCACCTCAGAAAAGACCTCGTGACCCTTACTTGATTGCCTGGATTGCAAACTATTTAGTGCTCCCTATAATAAGTTTATCCCTTTGTCTGTACTAGGAGAGGTCGGATGCATGCATCCGGTCCTAAGGCGAGCGATAAGTGTTATTTTCAGGAGTTCCATCTATAGTGAGGAGATCAGGCTTATGGAATATTACAAGATTTTTGCTATCGAGTACGAGAGGAGGCAAGCACTCAGTACCGAGATCTTTCTCAGATCTATGGACCCAGAACCAATGTTTATGAGTTACTATATTTGGGCTATTGTCGGCGCAAATACAGCGGTAATTGTGGACACGGGTTACACAAAGGAAACAGCGCTTTCCCGCGGACGAAAACAGCAGCGTTGTCCAGGTGAGGGTCTTAAGCTTATTGGCATCCAACCGGATGAGGTTGAACAGGTTATCATAACGCATTTTCACTGGGATCATTTGGGGAATCGTGCCCTTTTCCCCAGGGCAACATTTTACGCCCAAGAGAAAGAAATGGCATTTTGGACTGGTCGGTATGCGAGTGTGCCCATATTTCGAGAAGTGATCGAGCCTGATGATATCGTTGGCATGGTTCGCCTTAACCTTTCCGGACACCTCACTCTCATTGATGGAAGCCGAGAGTTATTTCCCGGCATATCTGTGCATTGGGTCGGAGGGCACACCCCGGGAATGCAGATTGTGGAAGTGGCCACGGCAGGCGGCACCGCAGTGATTGCCTCTGATGCTGTCAAGACCTATCGGAACCTTACAGAAAATATCCCTGATCCCTATGTAAATGACATCTCGGAGATGATCGATGGCTACGAGCTCGTGAGAAATCTGGCTGAGAATGAATCCCTGGTTTTTCCAGGCCACGACCCCGAGGTATTTAATCGATTCGGCTCCCCAGCCGAGGGTATCGTCGGTCTTCTCCAAGGATAAAGGAGCGGTAGAAAGATGTGGAAAGCTCTCATTGTTGTTCCAGGTTTTACCACAGGTTCTCGGGAACCAATCAAGATGTTGCAGAATGCAGGATTTGAGGTTCTAGAATCCGATTATGGTCTAGCAGGCCTTAACAATAATGAACCTGAATTCTGCAGAATCGTAAAAGGTGTGGATGTTTTGATTGTTACTGCCATGGATAGGGTAACACGCCGGGTCATCGAAAATGCTGATAAACTGAAAATGGTCGCCATCCGTAGCGCAGGTTTTGAAGGGACCGATCTGAAAGCAGCAACAGATCACGGGGTACTTGTTACCCATAACCCTGGCGCAAACCGCCAGCCAGTAGCTGATATGACCATGGGTTTGATGTTGTCCGTATCCAAACGAATCGGCTTGATGGACCGGGGGATGCGTTCAGGAGGATTTAATGAGGTGCGCGTTACCGCAAAAGACATCTACCAAAGGAGACTTGGCATTATCGGCCTGGGCAATATTGGTAAGGCAGTGGCACAGCGAGCAAAGGGATTTGACATGAAAGTTATCTACCATGACATCGTGGCTTATCCGGATTTTGCCGACGCCTACGGCATTGAAAAGGTTTCTTTGGATCAACTATTATGTCGTTCGGACATCATCACACTGCACGTTCCCTTAGACGACAGCACCCGAGCCATGATCGGGGCAAGTCAAATTCAGAGAATGAAAAAAGGGGTGATCCTGATCAACACCTGCAGGGGCGGGGTTGTAGATGAAAAGGCCGTTTATTCAGCATTGGTAAGCGGCCATCTGTATGGGTACGGAACGGATGTTCATGGAACCGAACCTCCCGCCTTTCTCGATCTACTGCGTCATGACCATGTTACTAGTACACCGCATGTGGCTGGCGCTTCACAAGAGGGCCTTAACACCATGGCGGCAACCACAGTAAGAAAAGTTATCCAGTTCATAAAGGACAAAATAGTCCCGGAGAATGTCTTGAATCCAGATGTTCTGACAAGATTAAGAACATGATGGGCATAGCCTAATCTGGTATCGAGTCGTTGGTCTCAAACCATAGCCTCAGCAACCAGATCCGTCAGATCCTTCACCACCAGGTCAATATTCTGTCTGCGGGCCCTGGTGGTCATGGTCCTCAAGCACTGCTGACATGATGAAACCACCATGTCAGCATCGGTCTTCTTGATCTCATCAAGCTTCATCTGAGCCACCTTGCCCGAGAGTTCCGGATTCGTCATCTCCAGGTTCCCGCCGCCGCCACAGCATACGGAAAACTGTCGGTTCAAGGGCAATTCCACCAGCTTGAGACCCCTGATAGCACTAAGAACTTCCCGAGGCTCCTCAAAGATGCCGCTGTTCCTGCCCAGATCGCAGGGGTCGTGATATGTGACAGTGGCGTTGATTGCCTTAAGCGAGAGGCGCTTCGCTTTGATCAGCTCATCCATCATCTGGGTCGCGTGGTAGAGTTTCACCTCCGTGTTGTAGAAATGTTTCCAGGTGTGGTAGCAGGATGGACACGTGAATACAATGGCCTTGGCGCCCACCTCCTCCACCTTGCTCAGATTGTGCTCTATTAGGGTCTTCATTCTATCGGGCATTCCAGCACCAATCAGGGGAAAGCCGCAGCACCATTCTTCACCCCCCAAAATGGTGAAGTCCACCTCGGCCCGTTCCATAATGCGCGACATGTTGACCGGAATTCTCTGCACCATGGGGAAGAATGAGGCCACGCAACCCACAAAAAAGATGACCTCAGCGCGGTCCTTTTCAAAGGCCTTTTCCGGGAGATCCTTGATCAATTCCTGCCATTCACCACGCTCCTCGTTGTCATCATCTGAAATATTGTGGGTCCGATCCAGGGTTTTGGCCAGATGGTCGGCTATTCTCGGATAGATTCCCTTGTCCACCTGGCATTCACGGTCGCGAAAAATGAGGTCCTGTGTCGCCACACTGGACAAACAGACCTGGAGGCAGGCCCCGCAGCCCAGGCAGTTGAAGATAGACTTCTCGGTTTCCGGGCTTAGGGCCAACTTCTCCTCGATCACTGAGCGAGTGATAGCATTCCGCCCCCTGGGGGAGGATGATTCTTTCTTCTCGACAAGATAGATGGGGCAGCTTGGCAGGCAAAATCCGCATCTATTACACTTGGCCACCTCGTCATAGGATAATTTACGCATCTGGATGATATTCATACGGGCTCACCTCACAGTATTAAAGGCCTCCGACAAAGCGCCCTGGACTCATAATGCCGGCTGGATCCAACTGCTCACTGATCCGCTTCATGACAAGGAAATCCGAAGGCCTTTCGCCCCACATAGGCAGATCCTGTTTCAGCTCGGTTGGAGCCCTCTGCACCACCAGATTGCCCCCTGCTTTGCGGCAGCGCCCTAACAATGTGCCGATGGCCTCAACGCCTTTGTTCATTGCTGTGGTGTTGCCCTGGTCAATCAGGAAGTTGATGAGGGAAAGGCCACTTCCGGCACGGGCCAAAATGGCGTGTTCAATGTGGCTTGTGGACAAGGTATTGTCCGCAAATTCAATTATTTCCTTCCATTGCGAAATGGGGTAATTGAGCTGAACTGTGATAAGACCGGAGAATCTCCCGGCGAGACAAGGAAACAGATCGCTCACTGCCAGCCAGAAGCGCCGGTGTTGATCTTCTTGGATACTTGCATCTCCCTTTGCTGCAGTAGCCCTTGCCATATCCAGCATTTCCCCTCGCATTCGCTTAACGGCCTCTTCAAAGGCCTCAAGGGCAACCGCGACCACGTAGCCTCCAGACCCAAAATCAGGCGCACTGCCCATCTTTAGATTGGTAAACGCGTTGCTATTCATGACCTCAACAGCCGCCGGCAGTAATTGGGTTTCAAAGACGCGCTTCACAAAAGCGGAGGCATCGGAAAGCGAGCCATAGGACACAAGCAGCGTTTCCATTCGCTCGGGAAGGGGCAAAAGACGCAGCGTCATTTCGCACAGAATACCCAGAGTTCCCAGGGATCCGATCATAAGCTTGGATATATCGTACCCTGAAACGTTCTTTACTGTTTTGCCGCCTGTTCCCACAATCTCACCATTGGGAGCCACAAAGCGCACACCTAACACGATATCCCGGGGCAGGCCATAGAGGAGCCTCCTGGGCCCACTCGAATTGGAGGCCACAATCCCACCAATGGTGGCACTGTTGGCAAAAGGGGCATCTATTGGTAAGAAGCATCCACTATTTGCCCTGTCTGAGCAGATAGACTCATTGGTTTCTTTTCCCAGATCCTCCAGGGGCAGATAACATCGATTTTCCTGGGTTGCCAGCCTTGCCTGAATATCCCTGAATTTGACACCGGCCTCGAGCGTAATGGTGAGGTTTTCGGTGTCAACGTCCGTCATGTGTTTCATACAGGAGGTACAAACCACCATGTCTAACCGTTTTGGTGGGTTGCCCATGGCCATCTTGGATCCACTTCCCCAGGGAACAATAGCCAGATTTTTCCGATTTGCATGTGTAACAACTTCAGAAACTTGTTGCGTGTTTTTTGGAAATATTACTGCCTTGGGTGTAGCGTTATCTACAGCATATTGGGCAGTGACATCGGGTTTGGACTTTATAGGTTCCTGGCCAATGATTCCAGCCAGCCCGTCCAATATCTGTGTGAAGTCTGCCATGTGCTCCTTGGTTTCGGCTACTTCCAGTATGCCATTTATAATTTTTCCCCGAGGGGGATGCTATTCCGGCAGCATCTTGCCGGGATTCATTATCTCATGGGGATCAAACGCCTTTTTTATCTGGCGCATAAATTGCAGGTCGCTTTCAGAAAAGATAAAGGACATTTCTTTTAGCTTTTCCGTCCCAATCCCATGTTCCCCGCTGATGGTTCCTCCTGCATCCGCGCAGATTTTCAAGATCTCCGTGCCCAGCTTGTGCACCCGCTTCAGTTCATCAGCATCTCTATCGTCAAACATAATGAGGGGGTGGAGGTTTCCGTCACCGGCGTGGAACACGTTTCCAATGGGTAGATCATATTTTTTGCCCGCCTCCATGACCTTGTTGAGGACCTCGGGCAGTTTGGTACGGGGAACCGTTCCGTCACAACACATGTAGCTGGGCCTCACCTGGCCTACGGCGCCAAAGGCTCCCTTGCGTCCTGCCCAGAGCACGGCCCGCTCGGCCTCGTTTTTTGCCAGCTTCACTTCCCGAACATTGTTCCGCTTACAGATTTCGATAATCTTCTCGGCCTTGCTTTCCATCCCATCGGGCATGCCGTCAAGTTCGATGAGAAGCACGGCCGCGGCGTCGAGGGGATAGCCCACATGTATCGTTTCTTCCACCGCTCGCATGACAATATTGTCTATCATCTCCAGGGTGGCGGGGACAATCCCTTCCCCAATAATAGCAGACACCGTGTTTGCCCCGTCCCCAATGGTCTCGTAAACGGCCAGCATAGTTTTCACCGCCTCTGGGGCACGCATAAGTTTGAGCACCATCTTAGTGGCCATGGCCAATGTTCCTTCACTGCCCACCAAAAGACCTGTCAGATCATATCCGGGATTGTCCTGGGACTTTCCGCCGACCCACACCACCGTGCCATCATCAAGCACCACCTCTGCCCCCAGGATATGGTTGGTGCTCACCCCATACTTGAGACAGTGAGGTCCGCCGGAATTTTCCCCAAAGTTGCCGCCCAGGGTAGAGACCTTTTGGCTGGCCGGGTCCGGCTGGTAGACAAAGCCCTTTTCAAGCATCCGATTTTGCAGGTCCAGGGTGATAACACCAGGCTCCACAGTGACCCTGCGGTTGGGAATATCGATTTCCAGGATCCGGTCCATACGGGAGAGGTGAACTATAATGCCCCCTTTGATGGGAATAGTGCCCCCAGTCAGGTTGGTGCCTGACCCCCGGGCTAGGATGGGAACCTTTTCCTTATGGGCCAAGGCCACCACTTTTGACACCTCCTCAGTTGAATCAGGCAATACAATCACGTCTGGCCTTGCTTTCTCAAGAGAAGCGTCATAGCCGTACAGTATGAGATCCATCTCAGAGGAGAGAACGTAATCCGGCCCCACAATCTCCTTAAGCCGGTCAATAAGCGCCTTATCGTCCATAGGAATTCCCTCTGCTAATGTCCAAAGTAACCCTTCACTTGGGGGGAAATCCGGGATGCTTCCCACACCAGCCGGTCAATCATTCCTCCGCATACACTGCCGATGCTGCCTCAAGGGCACCCACCTGGAGTTTCACACCTTGGGATCTCAGTATGGTCTCCAGGCCCGAGAGAAAGAGAAAGACGTTTTTCCTACAGGAAGAATGGCCCATTAGGCCTACCCGCCATATCTTACCTGCAAGCTCTCCCAGACCTCCGCCGATCTCTATGCCAAAATCATTGAGGAGTGCCTTGCGTACCTTCACATCATCTGTTCCTGCTGGAATGCAAATGGCATTCAACATGGGCAGGCGCTCATCCTCGGGCACCAGCATGGAAAGGCCCATGGCCTCAATGCCTGCAACCAGGGCCCGGTGATTCAGTCGGTGCCTGGAAAACCTGGCCTCAAGACCCTCCTCTGCAATGATCCGCAATGCCTCACGGAGCGCATAGATCATATTCACAGGGGCGGTGTGGTGGTACTTTCTCTCAGTACCCCAGTAGCTCTTGAGCATGCTCATATCCAGATACCAGCTCGCAACCTTGCTCTTCCGGCTCCCGAGCACCTCCATGGCAGCTGGACTAAAGGAGATGGGAGAAAGACCAGGTGGGCAGGAGATGCACTTCTGGGTTCCGCTATAGGCGGCATCAATCCCTATGGTGTCCAGGGCGACCTCCATCCCCCCGAGGGAGGTAACCATATCCACAAGGAAGAGTGCGCCAGTATCCCGGGCAATACCGGCAAGATCCTCAAGGGGTTGGCAGACACCAGTGGAGGTTTCTGCATGAACCACCGCAAGGAGTCTCGGGCTCCTTCCTTTGACTGCCTTTCTGACCGCCTCTGGATCAATGACTCTGCCCCAGTTGCCATCCACTTGAATGAGGGTGCCACCCAGGCGGTTAACGATGTCGGACATCCGGGTTCCGAATACCCCGTTGACACACACGACCACCTCATCTCCCGGTTCTACCAGGTTGACAAAACAGGTCTCCATTCCTGCGCTGCCGGTTCCGGACACCGGTATAGTCAGGGCGTTTTCTGTGTGAAAGAGAAATCTCAGCAGGTCTTGGGTTTCATCCATGAATGACAGAAAAGAGGGATCAAGGTGGCCAATACAGGGGGCGGACATGGCCTGGAGAACCCGTGGGGGTACATTGCTCGGCCCCGGTCCCATAAGCACTCGTTCACCGGGATCAATATCTCTGAAATCGTTGACGTTAAAGCTCATTGAAACCTCCATGTGATTTTAGGTTGATAGAATCCCCTCTCGGGTGAAATCTGTATATAGATAGGATAAAGATTCCCTGATGTCAATGGAAAGGTACCGCAAGGCAGGGCAGTTGGGCTTGATAGAGTCGGTGGAAGACCTATGGGCGGTCATGGATAGAGGCTGAAGGGTTTGTAAATAACAGCATTGATCATTACAAGGGGCTTTACTTTTGGTTATTAAGCTCATAATCTACTGACGTTTTTTGAAGGGGATATATCAGAAATATGTCAACCCATAGGCTAAAGACCTTGAGCCAGGATATTTCTGAGGGGGAGGGGGCAATTTCCTCGGGGCGATATCTTGGCGGGGTAGGCCCTAATACAGTTCAGGCGGATTTGGCTTACGCGGATTTCTAAATTCTTGATACATAGATATGGAGAATATAGTATAGTTTTAGCAATAAACAGCAGAAAAAATAATAGCAGTGAAAAACTAGCTGAAAGATCTATAATCTCGCAGGAACCTGAAAGATCACTCAATATTCTTCATGCCGACACTTTTGAATGATACCGAAGGAGTAATAACTGAGATCTTTCCAGAAAAGGTTGAGGCGATCCTGTAAGAAAACGGGGGAAAAATGAAAAGAACAATCCTTTACAATTGGCATAAAGAACACGGTGGAGACATGGTGGAATTCAGCGGATGGGAGATGCCCCTACGATACGAACCAGGAATAATCCAAGAGCACTTAACAACAAGAAAGCACGGGGGCCTATTTGATGTTTCTCACATGGGTAGATTCCTGATAAATGGAGCGCAGGCCACAGAATTCTTGCAACACACCCTCACAAATAATGCAGCAGCCCTTGAACCGGGACAGGCACAATACACAATAATCCCTGATGAAAACGGCGGGGCTATAGACGATACTTACCTTTACAAGATAGATCAAAGGGATTTCATATTGGTAGTCAACGCCTCAAACAAAGAGAAAGACTGGAAGTGGTTTCAAAGACAGATAGCGAAGTTCCCAAAGGCAAACTCAGAAGATAAATCTGAAGAAATTTCCATGCTGGCATTTCAAGGACCTAAGACAAAAAAGGTACTAGAGGAGATATTTCAGGACATCACAGAGCTCCCAGACGTTGGAAGGAATAATTTGAGTGTGACAGAATTCGAAAGCGAAAAGGTAATAATCTCAAGAACTGGTTATACAGGAGAACCGCTGTGTTTTGAGCTATTTGTCCCTAGAGAAAAGACGGTGAGTTTATGGGAAAAGCTCCTTGGGGTTGGAAAAAAGTATAACATAATCCCTGCAGGGTTAGGGGCAAGAGACAGCTTAAGGCTGGAGGCAGACCTGCCTTTATACGGCCACGAGCTGGGAACAGACAAACAAGGCAAGAAAATCCCTATTCTTGCAATCCCTCTCGCACGATACGCCGTCAGCTTTTCAAGGCTTAAGGGAGAATTTATTGGCAAGGAGGCGTTGAAGAGACAGTTTACAGAGTTCAAGCAGTTAGAGAACAAAAAGCAATGTGCAAAACGGTATTTGCCAAAAAGAATAATGCCAATAGCGATTTCCACCATAGGCGCAGCAAGACAGGGTGACGAGGTTTACATAAATGACAGGCTGATAGGCGAAGTCACAAGCGGGTCCATGGCTTCATACTGGAGGTTTGATAGAGAAGGTGTAGTTTCAGACATCACTGAAGAAAAAGGAAAAAGATCCATATGTCTGGCTTATATAGATTCTGAAACGGAGGAAAATCAAGAGGTCCAGGTACATGGAAAAGGCAGAACCCTGGAAGGCGTGGTTGTTGAAAGGCACCTCAGCAGCGAAGCACCACCTTACTCAAGAACCATACTGGTTAAAGCAGGAGAAAAACATGCAGAAGAAGGCAGGGAAATAACCACTCTGATGGGAGAGCTGATAGGTGAAGCGATACAAAACCACGTATGGCGGCAGAAAAAAACCATCAACCTGATCCCTTCAGAACAGACCCCTTCACCGCTCGTTAGATTTCTCACATGTATGGATCCTTCAGGAAGGTATGCAGAACATAAGATGATTGAAGCATTAGGAGAATCAGAAATACCTTTCTACCAGGGTACTGAATTCATAATAGCAAAAGAAGGCCTATTAGCGGAGGAGATGGCAAAATTCCTATGCTGCTCACAAGTAGAACCAAGGGTTATTAGCGGACAGCAAGCGAACAAAACGGTTTTTAGTGCTTTAGTAGATTACAAGAACAGGCTCGATAAGAAAACGGAGTTAAAAAGGTTAAGAAAGGTTATGAACAACCATTTAGGAAAAGGGGGACACCTCAGTGCTCAGCCCCTGGGCGCATTGAGGCATTATGTCATGATAGACCCGGTAACGGAAAAACCTGCGGTTGTTAATTTCCCAGTAAGGAAGGACAACCCTTATAAAATAGATGTGGAACAAACAGCGCTATTAATAGAGCAACATAGACCAGAGCTGATAATCTTAGGTAAGAGCATGGTTTTGCACCCGGAACCAGTAGGTGAAATACGAAAGATAATAGGAGCCATGGAAGATAAACCGGTTCTGATGTACGACATGGCCCACGTACTGGGCTTGGTCGGGCCATATTTCCAAGAACCCTTTAAAGAAGGTGCAGATATAGTCACAGGATCTACTCATAAGACATTCTTCGGGCCACAAAGAGGGATCGTGGCAGGCGACATGGAGGAAGGAACAAAGGAGTATGAACTGTGGGAGACAATACAAAGGGAAGCATTCCCGGGAAGCACAAGTAATCATCACTTAGGAACATTATTAGGGTTACTACTGGCCGCATATGAAATGAATCTGTATGGCAGAGAATATCAAAGGCAAGTAATCTCAAACGCAAAGGCATTTGCAATGGCGCTAAAAGATAATGGATTTGCTGTTGAAGGGGACCCTGATGTCAGTTATACAGAGACACATCAGGTAATCTTGAATGTAGGGTATGCAAAAGGTGCTGAAGTAGCTGAAAGATTAGAGAGAAACAACATTATAGTAAACTACCAGGCGACACCATATGACGAAGGGTTTAGCTCCAGCAGTGGGTTAAGAACAGGTGTTCAAGAAATGACAAGGTTTGGAATGAAAGAAAAAGACTTTGAAGAACTGGCGGGTTATATGAAGGAAATAATCCAAGACGACAAAGACATAGGTAGACAAATTTCTAAGTTTAGAGGCAGGTTTACACAGATGGCGTATTGCATGCCAGAGGAGCAGGCAAATCCTTTGGTGAAAAAGCTTTTGAGAAACGCAGCTTAGGAGCATGTCGCCTTATATCATATGATGTGAAAGTGAAACAAGGCCTTTCTGTGAGGAACTTAAGAGGTGAAGGAGGTTAAAGATGGCTAAAGAGTATTTGGTGCTCGAGGATAGGATGTACAGTGAAACACACGAATGGGTCAAGAAGGCTGGAAAAAAGAGATTCCAGGTAGGGATCACTGACTATGCACAGGATAACTTAAAGGATATCTATGCCGTTGAATTACCTAAGATTGGTGAGAATTTAGCGCAATTCCAGGCATGGGGCCAAATAGAATCTGAAAAAGGTGCCTCTGAACTGGTTTCACCCATTAGCGGAAAGGTCGTAGCAATAAATAAAGACGGTCTTGGAGACGTCTTTGACACTGGAGAAACAGCAAAAACCAACGTATATGGTGGAGATCTTTTCAACATCAATAAAAAACCTTATGAAACATGGCTCATAGAGATAGAAACAGATGATGAAGATCAATTAGGGAATCTCCTCAAGCCAGAAGACTATAAAGAAAAAATTGGCACAGAGTAACATGCAGTTCGACATCCTCAATTTGGAAGGAGAAATCGAGTATTCTTACGGGTTGATGCTACAAAAGTTGGTGTTACACAACATAAAAGCGCATGATGCTCCCGATACCCTTATTTTACTTAGACACAAGCCAACAATTACCCTAGGCTGTTTTGCAAAAAATAGAAACATCTTAGCACCAGGGAGCCTCTTAAAGGAACAGGGAATACAGGTGCACCACACAGATAGGGGAGGGGATGTAACATACCATGGACCTGGCCAACTGATCGGCTACCCGATAATGGATACCTACAGAAAATCATTACAAGACTACAAACCCAAGCTATGCCAAACTATAATAACGCTGTTAGAACAATATAGTATTGAGGCAAGAGAAGGGCATAAGAGACTATCAGGAATATGGGTTGGAGATAAGAAGATCGCAGCCATTGGTTACACCCTCAAAAAAATAAGGTGTGAAGGAGGAACAAGAGCTATAACCATGCATGGATTTGCCCTTTACGTCTTGGATGAAATGGAAAACTTCAATTACATCAACCCTTGCGGAATGCCAGAAATGAAACTAACAAACATGGAACGAATCCTGAAACACCGAATAGACTTTGAGGAATTAAAAGAGAGATATGTAAAGGCATTTGCAAAGGTATTCAATTATGAAATTGACAGGTAAACCTGAATGGTTCAGGAAAGTAATCAGGCTGAAAGACCTGGCAGAAATGAGAGAGCTCATCAGAGAATATAGGCTCAACACGGTCTGTGAAGAGGCCGCCTGTCCTAACAGAGGAGAATGTTACAAAAATAGAACACTCACCGTGATGATCTTGGGACAGACATGCACCAGAAATTGCAGATTTTGCAATATAGCCACAAAACAGCCTGATGGTGTTGATGAAGATGAGCCTTATAGAGTGGCGCAGGCCTTATCACAACTTCACCTAGACTATGTCGTAATAACCTCAGTAACAAGAGACGACTTAGAAGACGGGGGAGCAGAACACTTCAATAAAACAATCCTGGAATTCAAGAAGAAGAATCCCGAAACAGTACTGGAGGTCTTGGTACCAGATTTTGTTCACTCAATATACAAAGTAGTTGGAGCAAAACCCGGAGTTATAAGCCATAACGTAGAAACAGTTCCGAGGTTATACAAGCCTGTGAGACCACAGGCAAATTATGGAAAATCATTATACCTCTTAGACTCAGTTAAAAGGCTAGATCCTGAGATCTACACAAAATCAGGACTTATGGTAGGTTTAGGAGAAACATACGAAGAAATTCTAAGGGTTATGAGAGACTTAAGGGATGTGGGCTGCGACGCAATAACAGTAGGCCAATATGCAAGACCCTCAAAGAGGCATATAGAGGTCTCCGAGTGGATACATCCAGACACGTTTGAGTTGTACAGAAAACAGGCAGAAGAACTGGGGTTCCTGCATGTAGAATCCGGGCCTTTTGTGAGAAGCTCATTTCACGCTGTTGAATTCCTGAAAAAGATAAAGGGCAAGATATTTGCTTAGCCGCTAAGTCACAAAGGCACTAAGATTAGAGCATTATTATCCTAATAAACTTGCTCGCAATTGCTTCTTCACTTCACATTGGTGATAAAAATAATACCCGCCTGCCACTGCGGGGCACGAGCGGGCAGATCTATCATTTGTGTCTTAGTGACTTTGTGGCTATCTGAATAGTAACTCGGCAGGAGAACATGAGGGAAAAGAGGATCGTTATTATAGGTATGGGTACGGCTGCGGCAGGGGCAGCCGCTGCAGTGAACCATACAAACCCAAGCGCAGAGGTTAGCATCATAGAGAAAAGGAATTACGAAATGTATTCACCCTGCGGAATGCCCTTCGCATTTGAAGAAAAGCTGGGTTTTGAGTCGCTGAGACAAGATTTTCCGAGTAAGGGATCCAAAACCAAGGTGTACCTAAATACAAAGGCAGTAAAGATAGATCCAAACAAAAAAGAGTTATCAATAGAAAATCTACAAGGGCAAAGAACTTTGGGGTATGACTCCCTAATCATTGCCACAGGAGCAAGGCCATTAATCCCCCCAATCACCAACATTAAGAAGTTCTTGGGAAGCTATGCGCATACTGTGAGCAGCTTGGAGGACGTTTCTCTGTTGTACAAGATAAAAAGCCAAGCCAGCAAGGTATCGATAATCGGAGCTGGCGCTATCGGTATGGAGTTTGCCGTCGCAATGAAGAAACAGGGCCTAGAGGTCATGGTTTTGGAAATGATGGGCCAGGTACTCCCAAGTCTAATAGACAAAGACATGGCAAGGCATGCTCAGGAATACTTAGAAGGAGAAGGAATATCCGTGCTGACAAATTCCAGGGTGGAAGAGGTAACGGGAAAAGACAACATAGAAGGTATAACCATAGGTGAAGAAACGCATGAAACAGATCTCGTAGTGTTGGGTTGCGGTACTATCCCCAACATAGAATGGGTAAAAGAGTCCGGAGTTTCCTACAACAAAAACGGAATCATAACCAATAGCACAATGATGACAAACATAAAAGGGGTTTACGCAGCGGGGGACTGCGTAGAGACACATAATGCCTTGACAAAAAAGAGATGCAGGTCAGTACTCGCCGTACCGGCGAGAAAACAGGGAAGAGTTGCAGGAATAAACGCGGCAGGAGGAAGGGCAGTGTACAGCGGAACATTGACCACCTTCATCTCAGTACTCGGAGACTACGCTGTAGGTTCTACTGGACTGACAACAGAACAGGCACACGAGGAAGGCCATGAACTATTAATGCAAAAAATAAGGGGGCAGAATAAACCGGAGTGGTACCCGGGGCACAAAGACTTGATAGTAAAACTCATTGCAGACAAAAAAGGGAACCTATTAGGCGGCCAGGTATTCGGAGAAAAAATCGCAGTAAAGAACAGGATAGATATCATCTCTTCCTATCTATCCACGAAAGGCACCTTAGCAGACATGGTGAACGGAGAGCTTGCTTACTGCCCTGATGTTGCAAGCATACCAGATCCTTTAACAACAGCTGTAGATTTTATGCTTAGGAGGGTAAAAAAGTAACATGAAAGCAACCATTCAGCCACAGATTCACACAGATGAACACAGATAGGCTAAAACACAAAGAAATCACAGATATTATTCTTAGAAGTTTCTATGAAGTTTATAATGAGCTTGGTAATGGATTTCTGGAATCTGTGTATGAAAATGCCTTATATATTGTATTAACCGGGTATGGACTATGTGTAGAAAGACAGAAAGATATTTCTGTATTTTTCCGAGGTAATATAATCGGAGATTTTAAGGCAGACTTGAGTGTAAACGAAAAAGTAATTGTTGAATTAAAAGCAGTTCGTACTCTTGACACTGTACATGAGGCTCAATTAATCAATTACTTGAAGGCAACAAATATTGAGGTTGGCTTATTATTGAATTTTGGTAAAAAACCAGAATTCAAGAGATTTGTATATGATAATAAAAGAAAAAATATCGGTGATAATCAGCGTAAATCTGCGGCGAGGTAGTTAAAAATGAAAGACACCATACCATACATTGCAACAACAAAAAAAGATCTGTTAGAAATGCTCGCCGAAATCGGTGTGAGAGAAATCAATGATCTCTATGAGGCGATACCTCAAAGTCTAAGATTAAACAGGGAGCTCATCTTACCATCCCCCATAGAAAAAATTGACCTACCCCTTTCAGAGATTGAGCTCAGAGGATACATGCAAGATACGAGCTCAAGAAACAAAGGTACCTACACATACTTCCTGGGCGCAGGATGTTACAACCATTACACCCCGAGCATCGTGGATCTGTTTTTGAAACTGCCCCAATTCTATACACCGTATACACCTTACAAACCTGAAACAAACCAAGGAACGTTGCAGGCAATGTATGAATACCAAACAATGATGTGCAGACTCACAGGCTTAGAGGTTTCCAACGCCTCACTTTACGATGGAGCAACAGCCATGGTAGAGGCTGCAAAGATGGCCTCAAGGCTCACAGGAAGAAATGAGATAGTAATCTCAAAGAGCATACACCCGGAATACAGACAGGTTTTCAACACCTACTTCAGGTATGGAGATTGGAATGTTATAGAAGTTGGTATCGACAATGGAAAAACTGACTTAAAAGAATTAGAACAAAAGATCAGCGAACACACCGCAGCGGTCATAATACAAAGCCCTAATTTCTTTGGAATATTAGAGGGCATGGACTATGTTGCTGACATGGTGCATAAACATTCATCCCTATATATAAACCTGGTTGTAGAGGCCTTGTCACTGGCATTGATAAAACCCACAGACTTTGGAGCAGACATAGTTGCAGGGGAGGCGCAAAGCTTTGGCAACCATATGAGTTTCGGAGGACCACACCTAGGATTCATTAACTGTTACAGCAAGCACAAATCAAGACTTCCTGGAAGGATTGTCACAAAAACAGAGGATGCTGATGGCACCACTGCCTACATGCTATGGGGTGCAGCAAGAGAACAACATATCAGCAGAGACAGGGCAACGTCAAACATATGCTCAAACCATGCCTTAAACGCATTAGCCGCGTCTATTTACCTGTCATGGTACGGAAGTAAGGGGTTAAGTGAGCTTGCAGACATACATAATATGCAAATGGCACACTACGCGTATGAAAAGATACATAAAATAACTGGCTACGAGGCAACATTTCGCGGAAACAGATTCTTTAATGAATTCGTAGTAGGCTGCCCTCACGATGTAGGCACGTTAAACAAGAAATTATTGGAATACGACATAGTAGGTGGTTTAGACCTGGGGCGATTTTACCCAGAATATAAAGACAGGATCCTCTTTTGCATAACAGAAAAAGCAGACCAGGACGATATCGATGAACTGGCAGATATACTTGAATACCTCAGCAAGAAGGGTGTGGAATAATGGAAAAGGAAAATGTGAAGTTGATCTTCAAAGAAAGTCAGGAAGGACGAGTTGCATATTCACTACCAAAAACAACTATAGAGACAAAAGACTGGCTTGGGATGTGCCGGAGAAAAGACTTGGATCTACCACAGGTGAGCGAGAGACAAATAGCTGGCCATTATCAAAACCTTGCAGAATTAAATTTTTGCCCTTACTCAGAAATGGACCCCTTGGGTTCGTGTACCATGAAGTACAACCCTCCTTTAATGGAGTCCATTGCTTCTCTGCCTGGCTTCTTAGGCCTGCACCCTTACCAGGATGAGTCAACCATACAAGGCAGTCTTGAGGCTATGTATTTCTTGGATCTATATCTCAGTGAGATTGCAGGAATGGCCAAGTTTACTTTACAACCTTCAGCAGGGGCCCATGGGGAAAGCACAGGTATCATGATAGGGGGAGCCTATTTTAGACACAAAGGAGAAAAGAGGTCGAAGGTATTAGCACCTGATTCTGCCCATGGTACAAACCCTGCAAGTGTAGCTAACCTGGGGTTTGAATACGAACAAGTCAACTCTAACGAGCGAGGATGGGTTGATTTGGCGGATCTGGAGGAAAGGATGACAGAAGATGTGGCAATATTCATGCTCACAAACCCAAACACGTATGGTTTGTTTGACCCAAATATAGACAAGATTGCTGAAATAATCCATAGAAAGGGCGGCCTTTTGTACTATGATGGTGCAAACCTTAATGCAATAATGGGTAAATGTAGGCCTGGTGATTTGGGCTTTGACATTGTTCATATAAACCTGCACAAAACATTTGGAACCCCGCATGCTATGGGTGGCCCGGGGGCAGGGCCAACAGGGGTTGTAGAAAAACTGAAGGATTTTCTGCCAGTCCCAACCGTAGAAAAGAAGGGAGAAAAATACACACTCAACTATACGGTCACGCACACTATAGGAAAGGTCAAGGCCTTTTACGGCAACATCGCTGTTTTGAAAAAGGCCTACGCATACATACTGATTTTAGGGCCGGAGGGCTTGAGAAAGGTCAGTGAAACAGCGGTGGTTCACGCAAACTACATGCAGGAAAAACTGAAGAAAAGAGGTTTCGAATTCCCCTACGGCGACCAGCATTGTATGCATGAGTGTGTAATGAGGCATGAGAACATAGATAGTCTAGGGCATTTGTTGTCAGAGCGCTTCAAAAAGCTCCAGGCAACTATTCATTTCCCGCAGGCCTACTTTTACATGATTGAGCCCACTGAAACAGAGACAAAGGAGAGCTTGGATGAATACATAGAATCAATGATTGATGCTGACAGGGCACTGCGGGACCCCAAGGCTATGGAGGAGTTAGAGAAAGGAAGAATCTACACCCCAATACTGAAGGTGAATACAAGGAAAGGCATGGCAAGGCCTTGTTTGATTGAAAAAGAGGAAAACGACGCAAGTCACGACATGACCAAACTCAGGGAGAGAGCCCTTAGGGACTGTTAGAGTGTGTATGGGCCTTTCTATTTTTAGGGAGGATGCTTCAATGACCAGAAAGCCTACCTATGCAGAACTGGAGAAAAGGGTGGAGGAGTTAGAGAAAGAAGCCTCTGAACGCAATGGGACAGAGCAGGCGCTGCAGCAAAGCGAGGAGAGATACCGGGAAATAGCATCCAGTATTCCTGGAGTTGTCTACCAATTTTTGCTGAGGAAAGATGGCTCCTACGCAGCACCCTATATTAGTGAAAGCGCAAGCGCGATTCTTGACATCTCTGCTAAAGAGGTCATGGCAAACCCATACTCATTATTTGACAGGATTGCTAAAGAGGATCTGGAATCCGTAAATCAGTCAATTGCTGAATCAGCGCACACCATGGAAACATGGTTGAAGGAATTTAGAATAAAGACCACGACTGGAGAAATAAGATGGATGCGTGCCGCTTCAGTCCCTCATTTATTGCCAGACGGGGAGATTCTCTGGAATGGGGTGATTCTTGACATTAGCGATCGTGTGCGCGTGGAGGAGGCGCTGCAGATGGCACACGATGAGTTAGAAACACGGGTTGAGGAACGAACAGGGGAACTTGCCAGGGCGAACAGGCAATTGAAGCGGGAAGTAGAAGAGCGCAAGCAGGCCGAGGAGACACTGCGGGAGAGCGAGGAGAAATACCGCACCATCCTTGAGAGCATCGAGGAGGGCTACTTCGAGGTTGACCTCGCAGGGACTCTCACCTTTTTTAACGACACATTGTGTAAAATAACTGGGTCCAGTCGTGGGGAGCTATTGGGTAAGAACAACCGGGAGTATACCACTCCGCAAACAGCTCAGAAAATGTACCGACTATTTAACCAAGTTTACCGGACAGGCAGGCCCTCACGTGTAATGGACTATGAAATTATCTTAAAAGATGGGAGGACAATCGTGCTCGAGATGTCCACCTCCCTGATGCGGAATGCTGCAGGTACACCAGTTGGATTTCGTGGTGTTATTCGGGACATCACTGAGCGTAAGCGAGCAGAGGAGGTGTTGCAAAGGGAAAAGGAGAAATTTCAGATCTTGGTCGAAGAATCCCCCTTTGGAGTATCATTAATAGGCAAGGATGGTCGCTACAAATATCTGAATCCCACATTCATTGAAATCTTTGGCTATGATTTAAAAGATATCACTACCGGGAGAGAATGGTTTAAGAAGGCATATCCAGATCAAGGGTACCGCAAGCAAGTGATTTCAACCTGGATAAGCGATTTGAAAGGGGCAAGGCCAGGCGAGTGTCGACCGCACACCTTTACAGTGACATGCAAAGATGGCTCGGCGAAAATAATACAATTTCGACCTGTGACCATGGAGTCGGAGGGTCAGTTTGTTATCTACGAGGACATTACCGAAAGGAAGCAGTTAGAGGAGCAACTTCAGCTCGCCCAAAAAATGGAAGCCCTCGGCACGTTAGCAGGGGGCATTGCCCATAACTTCAACAACCTGCTCACCGCTATCATGAGCCATACCTCACTGATGCTCATGGATACTGATCCCACACAGCCACACTATGAGAGGCTCAAGAGCATTGAGAAGCTCGTTGATAGCGGAGCGAAGCTCACCAGACAGCTCCTCGGCTATGCGAGGAAGGGACGATATGAGATCAAGCCTATCAATGTGAACCGCTTGGTGAAAGAGACCGCTGATACCCTTTATGCCACCAGAAAGGACATACGGGTTCACCAAGAGCTCGCAGAAGATTTAGATGGAGTACAGGCTGACCAGGACCAAATTGAGCAGATCCTGTGGAACCTCTATGTGAATGCCGCAGATTCCATGCCAACCGGTGGAAATCTCTTCTTGAAAACCATGAATGTCACCTCTCAAGATATGAAGAACAAGCCCTATAAGGTGAAGCCTGGAAACTACGTGCGAGTAACCGTGAGTGATACCGGCATTGGCATGGACAAGGAGATCATGCAGCATATCTTTGAGCCGTTCTTCACCACCAAAGGGCTCGCAAGAGGCACCGGGCTCGGGCTCTCCTCAGTGTATGGAATTGTGAAGGCACACGGTGGCTATATTGATGTGGACTCTGAAAAAGCAAAGGGGAGTATCTTCAGTATTTACCTCCCTGCATCGAAAGGGGAATATAGAGAAAAAGAGGAGATTCTTGAAAGACCCGAAAGGGGTCACGAGACACTTCTCCTTGTTGATGATGAAGCGATGATTCTTAAGGTTGGTAAGGAGATGTTGGAGGCCTTAGGCTACACCGTGCTCGTGGCCAGAGGCGGAAAAGAGGCCATTGATATCTACAAGTCCCACACAGACACGATTCATATGGTCATGTTGGATATGATCATGCCAGATATTGGTGGGGGAGAAACCTACGACCAACTGAAGGAGATTAATCCTAAGGTGAAGGTTCTCCTTTCAAGTGGCTACAGCATAGATGGTCAGGCAACAGAGATACTAGAGCGAGGCTGCAATGGCTTTATCCAAAAGCCGTTTAGTATGAAAGAGCTGTCACAAAGCATAAGGAAGATTTTGGGCAAGGAACAGGCCTGAGTCGCTTTTTCAAATCAAGTGAACATGTCTCTATATTGTATGCTTGGCACTTCGGATAAGGTTGACTGTTACTGCTATTCGTAATATCCCAGGCTACCTCCAGAAAAATTTCCAATCCTGTTCGTAATCTTCAATCTGATCAGAGGAATATGCAGGCAGAAAAATTTCTCTCTCCTTGGTTGGAGAGGGTGATTCTTTTCCCCAGAATTTCAATCCTTGTACACATCAGCCTCCCTAGACATCGATCATTCACAAGGTCCTGCGGAGTGGAACAGACCAAAAGTGCCATATGTTGCGATGCCTTTTTCCTTGACTCACAAGCCTAGTTACTCCTATACTTTTTCATCAGAAAGGTATTTCTTATCAGTCAGTCAATAATGAACCTCAAAAGGGCCCTAATTTCTAACCGGCTTTTGTATGGGTTTCTCACTCTAGGGATTCTGGCAGGGTTGATGTTTGAGTTTTACCCTCTGCAGTCCCTGGAACACGAGGCCTATGATTTCATGGCGAGCCTGCGGCAAGGGGAAGATGTCAGCCCGGTTGTAATAGTAGAAATAGATGATAAGAGCATTAAGAATATTGGCACCTGGCCCTGGCCCCGCTCTTATATCGCCGACATGGTCTGTCGCCTCTCTGGGTATGGCGTCAATACACTGGGCATTTACCTTTTGTATTCGGATAAGGAATTGAACGCAGGACTGGAGGAGATAAAAAGCATCAGAGAGACTCTCCAAACAATACCGTCACTGGGAAAAGGGCGAAGCTTTAGCAAAATCGATGGAATTCTCGCAGAATCGGAGAAGAAGCTGGATCATGACGCCAGGCTGATGTCGGCTGTCAAGCCCGCGCACAACGTTGTTTTGCCGCTACGCTTCACCCCTGGCGACCCGGAGGGCAGGGAACTGCCCAGTATGCCCACTTGGCTGAAGAAGAACTCTCTGAGTTGGATAAAGGAGAAGCCTGATCTGAAAACACAGCTTTTGAGACTCAGAAATCCAGTGGATGTCTTGAAAGATGAGAGGGTTACCGCCAGTGAGATCACGGCGACTTACAGTGAACTGGCAAGAAAGGCCGGGGCGCTTGGCCATATTAACCTCATCCCTGACCGGGACGGCAAGCTCCGGCGTGTGCCGCTCATGATCAACTATCAGGGAAGGTACTTCCCTTCCTTTGCCCTGCAAGTGGCGGTAAAGTATGTGGGTGCAAGTTTGAGGGACCTGAAGGCGAGAGGTGCGGGAGACGATTTTAGCAGGCTACGCCTCAAGTCTTTGGAAATTCCCACCGACACGAACTCCTGGATGCTTATCGATTATAACGGACGACATCCAACCTACACAAAGTTCTCGTTTACTGACGTGCTCGACGGTAAGATTCCCGCGGATTCCTTTCGGAGAAAGATCGCACTCGTCGGAATTACCGCCAAAGGACTGACTCCCATGTTTGAAACTTCGGTTCACCCGGGCGTGCCTGGCGTTGAGATAGCAGCAAATGTTGTTGAGAATATTGTGAACCAGAGACATCTTTCGCGGCCTGCCTGGGCATTCGCCTTGGAAGTCTTGGTAATTCTTTATTTGGGCGCGTTTCTTTTGTTCGTAATACCCAGGGTGACCCTTAGAGTCGGCGCCTCAATATTGGGAATCTTCCTGGTGACCTGGGTGGGTGCTGCCGTGTTTCTCTTTATGGCGTATGGGTACTGGCTCAAGGTCTTCGCTCCCATTGTTCTCTCCGCCCTCGGTTATAGCGTTGCGGTGTATGAAAGGGCTTCCACCAAAAAGCAGGATGAAAGCGTGGAGGCAAACAAGGCGCTTGGTCTGTCTTTGCAAGGGCAGGGCATGCTGGATATGGCTTTTGAAAAGTTCTTAAAATGTCCTGTTGAAGACGAATTGGTGAAGGAAGTGCTTTTTAATCTTGGACTGGATTTTGAGCGGAAAAGAATGTTCAACAAGGCGTTGGCCGTGTATGAACATATATTGAAGGCAGGCGAATTTAAGGACATTAAGGATAGGATACGAGATCTGAAAAGCATAGGCCAGACGGTGGCCCTTGCCGCAGGTTCCTCCAAGCAAGGTATGGGCATATTGATGCGAGAAGGCAAGACCAAACCCACACTTGGTCGCTATGAGATCCTGAGGGAGCTGGGGCAGGGCGCAATGGGTACAGTTTACCTCGGGAAGGATCCCAAGATCAACCGGGAGGTGGCTATCAAAACCTTGAGATATGAGGACGTTCCCAACCAGTTGGAGGAGGTGAAGGCACGGTTTTTCCGCGAGGCGGAGGCGGCCGGGAATCTTTCGCATCCAAACATCGTGACGATATTTGACGTGGGCGAGGATCACGATATGGCCTACATGGCCATGGAGCTCCTCAACGGGGAAGATCTGAGCAACTATTGCCAGGAAGGAAATTTGCTTCCAGTAGAAAGGGTGCTCGGAATAATCTCTTCCGTGGCCGAGGCACTTAGTTATGCACACAGTCAGGGAGTGGTGCACCGCGATATCAAGCCGGCCAACACTATACTTTTGGAAAACGATCAGGTGAAAGTCGCCGATTTTGGCATAGCGCGGGTTATGGACATATCCGAAACCCAGACAGGTGTGGTTTTCGGTACTCCCGCTTACATGTCGCCCGAACAGGTTGCAGGCAGAAAAGTGGACGGCCGTTCTGACCTCTTTTCCCTCGGCGTTGTCTTTTATGAGCTGTTGACCGGGGAAAAGCCGTTTAAGGGCGACACTATTACGGACGTCATGTACGCCATCGCCAAGGCCTCCTATACCTCGGTTGCGGAACTGGTGCCAGACGTCCGGCCTTGTTGTGTGGAAATTGTGGATAAGCTGCTGGCCAAAGGTGTAACCAAAAGGTTAAATCCCGCCGCTAAGGTGGTCAAAGAAATCCAGCTATGCCTGGATAAGCTGTCCTGAAACGTGGAGATGAAGATAGCTGGAGAAACTGGATAGATCCTTTGAGCAGTGACAAGAAGGACAGGTATGTGGTGAGGAGAACCTTTATGTTTTTTCCATAGCAGACGGGGAAAAAAGGCGTTCCAGGTACTTATGGCCTATTTTTGCAAAGATATGGGGTTTCTGAATCAAAGAATCTTGACTTTTGGGGAGGTAACCAATGCTGAGAATACTGTTGAAGTTTAATAAGACGGTGCTTAGACAGATTAAGAGCACCAAAGAACAAATCACCATTGGAAGACATGCAGAGAATGATATTCAGATTGATAACATAGCTGTTTCCGGAAAACATGCGAGGATCATAAAAGGTCCGGATCATTATTTCATTGAGGACCTGAACAGTCTCAACGGTACTTTCGTTAATCAAGAGAAGATTACCAAGAGGGTCTTGGAGGAGAATGACGCCATAACCATTGGCAAACATACATTGGTGGTCACCTTCAAAAAACATGGGGATAAAATTCAAGACAAAAAAATGGGCGAAATAGAGCGGACCTGGAAGCTAGAAACCGAACGACACAAAGAGATGTTGAAAAAACAGCGCAAAAAAACTGACAGGGGCAGGGGGCGTCGCGCACGTTAGGATTGATGGAATCCTTTAAAAGTGCTTTGGAGGTAACCATGGAAAGGAAAAAGGTAACCATATCTGATCTTATGGCCAAAAAAGAAAAGGGGAGAAGAATAAGCATGCTGACCGCCTATGACTATCCAACTGCTCAGATGGTAGACCAGGCAGGCATTGACACAATCCTGGTTGGAGATTCACTGGGAATGGTGGTTCTAGGATATACTTCCACAGTGCCGGTAAGCATGGAGGAGATGATACACCACACCAAGGCGGTTACCAGGGGCACCACGTACGCCTTTGTAATAGGGGATATGCCGTTTATGTCGTACCAGACAGGTGTCGAGAAGGCCACTGAGAATGCCGGCCGTTTCATGAAGGAAGGTGGGTGCGATGCGGTGAAGCTTGAGGGCGGCAGTGAGGTCGCGCCCATAGTGAAGGCGATTGTAACTGCAGGAGTTCCCGTGTGCGGCCATATCGGGCTCACACCTCAAACTGCAACACAGCTGAGCGGATTCAAGGTTCAGGGAAAGGATGCGGAAAGCGCGAGAGATTTGATCGAATCGGCCAAAGACCTGGAAAAGGCAGGGGCATTCATGATTGTTATGGAGTGTATGCCCGATATCCTGGCTTCAAGGATCACCAGGGAGTTGAGCATTCCGACTATAGGGATTGGTGCGGGCAAGGATTGCGATGGTCAGGTCTTGGTGTATCATGATCTTGTCGGACTGTTTGAGCGCTTTACGCCGAAATTCGTGAAGCAGTATATCAAGCTGGGGCCAATGATTGTTGATGCCCTGATAGAGTACAAAAGAGAGGTTGAAGAGGGGCTCTTCCCTGGAGAAGAACATACCTTCAGGATGAGCAAGGAGGAGGCGGAGAAGATATGAATTTTCTCGTAGTCGGGCCAGGGGCAATTGGGTGTCTCTTTGCCGCACGGTTGAAGATTGCGGGCAATGAGGTCGTGCTTCTGGACTACGATAAAGAAAGGGCAAAGAGAATCAGTGAGCAGGGAGTCATTGTAAGCGGGGTATCAGGGGACTACAGAGTTCATGTACCAACCGTAGTGGGAGATCATCCCTTTCGGCCGGATTTTATCTTGATCTGTGTAAAATCGAATAATACCGAGCAGGCCGGAATAAGCGGCTCATCATTTGCAAGGCCAGACACAATGGTGGTCACCCTCCAAAATGGGCTGGGTAATATAGAAAAACTGACGGAGATCTTTGGTTCTAAAAGGGTTCTGGGGGGAGTCACTGCCCAAGGTGCGACCCTATTGGGAGAGGGAAGGATTAGGCACGCTGGAGAGGGGGAGACCGTTATTGGCCCTAGAGGACAAGGAGAAAGATCTGCTCAAGCACTTGTGTCTCTCCTGAACAGCGCTGGTTTTGAAACACGCATGGTTGACAATGTAGAGGAGCTCATCTGGGGAAAGCTCATTATCAATGTGGGAATCAACGCCCTGACGGCAATCCTCAGGGTTAAAAATGGCAGAGTTTCCGCCGTTAATGGAATAAGACGGATTATGCAAGACACTGTGAGCGAGGCGGTCAGTGTCGCGGAGGCAAAAGGCATGAGCCTCCCGTACCAAGAGCCATTAGAGAGGGTCGTTGCAGTGTGTGAGGCTACCAAGGATAATGCATCCTCTATGCTCCAGGATGTGCTCAAAGGGAAACTCACGGAAATAGAGATGATAAATGGGGCGATAGTCAGGGATGGGGAAAAATTAGGAATACCTACTCCTGTAAACAGGACTCTCACATACCTAGTTCAGGGGATTCAGGAGACCTACAAAGAGAGGGTTCACGCCAAAGTTTCACAAACACTGTCCGAAGATCTTTCGAAAATGGAATCCGTAGATTGAAAAGGTGAGGGCCAAATGGAAAAGCTGTGGACGCCTGAATAGAGACCAGAAAAAGAGCTTCCAGTAATAAAACCTCTCTTTCTCGATGATACCCAGGAACAATATTGATTTAAAGAATGCCCCGAGGTAGCTGAAATGAAAGTGAAAGGGCTTTCTTTGTAGCGGCCTATACTCTCTTAAAAACTCCCTAACCCGCGTGTAGTAAGGCGCAGGGGAATAGATTCTGCTGAGAATCCCTTTATACCCCTTGATGAGTAGTTCGGAATCCATTTGAGGGATAAAGTTCATGGAAAAATCTGTATTGTCACCTGACACATCCTTCAATAGCCTGCCCTCGTTTACAAGTCGCTGGTAGAGCTTGGTACCGCGAGGGGCATTCAATAATCCCACCATGGCGGTGACAATGCCAGTTTCCTGGATAAATGCGCTCAGCCGTTCGAAGATTGAAGGGGGATCATTATCAAAGCCTACGATGAATCCCCCCGTTACATACAGGGCAGAGCCCTGGATCTTCCTTACACAGGCCACTAAATCACGATTCCTGTTCTGGACCTTGTTGCATTCCGCCAGGCTCTCCTCGTTGGGTGTCTCAATGCCGACAAATACCGAGGCAAACCCCGCCTTCACCATCAACTGCATGAGTTCCTCATCATCGGAAAGATCAATGGATGCCTCTGTATTAAAGGTGAAGGGGTGTTGTTTTCCCTCCATCCATGCAATCATAGCGGGCAAAATGTCCCTTTTTAATTTTCTCCTGTTTCCGATAAAGTTATCGTCAACAAGAAAGACATCCCCTCTCCAGCCTTGGCAGTAGAGAGCTTCTAATTCGGCGACGATTTGGGCTCTGCTCTTTGTGCGCACCTTATGCCCGTAGAGCGCCGGGATATTGCAGAACTCACAGTGGAAAGGACAGCCCCGGGAATACTGGATACTCATAGTCGCGTATTTCTTCATAGAGATAAGGTTCCAGAGTGGAATAGGCGTTGTTCCGATATCCGGGAGCTCTTTCGAGGAATACCTATGTTTAGCGCATCCATTTTTTAAATCCTCTAAAAAAGCTGGAAGCGTGACTTCGGCTTCATTGAGCACAAGATAATCCACATCCTCATACTCCTGGTATCCAATCGTGAAGAGGGGGCCACCGGCAACGGTCTTGACACCCATCTTTTTACACCTGCTGAGGACTTCTTTTACCGATGCGTTTTGGATGGACGCAGCACTGATAAACACATAGTCAGCCCATTCAAGGTCTCCATCGCGAAGTGGGGTGACATTCATATCCACCAGTTTTTTCTCCCACTCCTTTGGAAGCATTGCTGCCACCGTCAACAACCCCAGCGGCGGGTGAGTTGCCTTTTTCGAGATGAATCTTAGGGCGTATTTGAGGCTCCAGAAGGTATCGAGAAATTTTGGGTACACGAGAAGTATGTTCATATGATCTTCCTTGTTTGAAGCTTTTCGATTAATTTTTTTATATCTGAACTTGTCCAGCTATAGCACCAATTGTGGGTATAGGCGAATAATTCGCATGTATTTCCCTGCCCTATAGATTAACAACATATATTGATGAGACACCTCAGAATAGCCAGAAAGAAGGCTGTTCAACTGTATCTGTGCACGCACCTAAGCCAAAGTCCTTCTCACATAGCAGATAAGCAGGCATACTCTGGGGTGTTTTTTCATGGAATAACCTCTATATGGGGTAATCGATTGAAGGATAGATATTTGGGTAATAAAACAGCAAAGCCATCTGTATGTCAAGAAAAATCGGCTTTTTAGAATCAGCCCAGAATCAGCGATTCTGCCTGGGGAAGACTCTACATAGTGATCTGTTGCCGAAGCCTGTTCACGGGGATTCATAGAGTTCAACATCATGCTTGGTAGGTATCTTTGACTCACAGGGAACTTTAGTTTGACAGAGACCACAGCCACGGGGGTTATCGATGCCATAGTGGGACTGAATGTAGCTTGTGACCGGCCCGCGAAGGTAGGTGGCGCACTTCACCTTGTCGTGCCCTGCCTCGGTGATAGCCCCTGCGGGGCATCGTTGGATACAGCTCCCACAGATTCCCTGTGTGAAAAAGGGGCAGTACTCATGGTGGTCTCGGTATGGCCTCTGCGTAGGGGTGATCTCGATGTGCGCAACAACCGATCCGCAGCGCATGGCCTTGCCCTTTGGGGTAATCAGGCCGTCACAGAGGCCAAAGGTACCGAGCCCCGATGCGTAGGCCGCGTGGCGTTCGGACCAGGTGGAGGCATACCCATAACGCTCGGATGTCTCACGTCTCCAGTGAGGAGAGAGCATGGGTGCCACTGCCTTGATGCCCGATTGGCTCAGTTTTTCCACCACATGGGCGCGAAGCTTCTCGTTGACCTCCTCGCCATAGATGCGCGCCCTGACCCACCGCTCCGAGGGATAGACCGCCTGCTCTCTGTTATCCGCCTTTGTCACCTCGGTCTGCGGCAGGGTCCAGCTGATGACGGTGAGTTGCTCTGGATCAGGCTTTACTTCGGGAAAGGTGAGGTTGAAGACTTCGCGCGGTGTCCAATGGAAACCTCCTATCTTCTCATTGAACTCCTGATACAGGGAGTCATTGCCCCTTGAGAATCCCACCAGGGGATCCAACCACGCCTTTTCCTGGTCCTTGTTTTTGAGCGTGTTCTGGGGTGACGTGTTGATGAAATCCTTAATGGTGGCCTCTAGCCATTGTGCCGGGTTCTTTATGTCTTTGGGATTCTCCATTGCGACTCCTCTCCTCTTATTGACATTATTGCACTGAAACTATTCATAGCAGGCCTTCTGAAAATCCGGGTATTGCGATGCCCGGCGCTCTGCCTCCATTCGGTCGAAGCACCCCAGCTGAACGTCAGGTCAAGTTGTGGTAATTACCCATTACATGCAGAAGCTTTTCTGGGGGGAAATCCAATTTAGAAAATATCTTATTCTCAAGGGCATAGGTTTCATGCTCGAGTGCGATTATTCTCTTGGTTGCTTTCTCATCCAAACCCTTAGCCCCATAGCGTTCCCATAGATCGGCAAATCGCTCCGTGAGGGGCACAACCCTGGTATGCATCACCCTCTTATCTGAATAATTAATGATCTCCTCTTCTGATAGTGGCAGGGAGCTTCGTCCTTCTTGTAACTTAACATGCTCGGCCACGATTTCACCAATTCTCCTAAAACCGAGTTTGGCAAGAAGCTCTTTCCCGGTTTTTGCATGATTTTGGCGTGTTTTTATACCTTCCATCTTTGTAATATCGTGCAAAAGTGCTGCTGCTTCAATCTCAGGCATGATAAGATTCTCTCCCTGCTTATTGAGTTTATCAGCCAGGAAAACTGCAACCTTGCACACCATCTCACTGTGCTGAATAATATGATCAGGAACGCTATATCTTTTTAATAGCCTATGGCATTGATCATTAGAAGGGACCCTACAGTTAATTACCGAGGTCATAACCTGCTCCAGTGGCAATAGTTCATAGAGATCAGGGATCGACGGCCAGGCATCCTTTTTTCCGCACAAACAAGTCTCATAGGTCAAAATGATTAAAACCTTTACTTCAATTTACTTCAGGCACTTGAATCAGGCTACCTTAATGCTCCCTCATGATGAACTCAGCCTGTGTCTCAAATGGGTATACCGTTTTTGCGTCTTATCGTTGTTGACCCCGATCGCCAGCGCCTTCATAGTACCAACTATTACCACCAAGTTCCTGCCTCTGGTCACGGCTGTGTAAACCAGATTGCGTTGCAAAAGTACATAATGCTGGGTGAGGATGGGGATGACCACGGCTGGATATTCAGAGCCTTGAGATTTGTGGACTGACACCGCATAGGCCAGACTAATCTCGTCCAGTTCTGTGTAGTCATAAGGAACATCCCGTCCATCGAAATATATGGTCATCTCTTGGTTTTCGGTGTCGATACGGGTGATCCTTCCTATGTCACCGTTAAAGACCTCCTTATCATAATTGTTCTTGATCTGCATAACCTTGTCGTTCATCCGGAAGTTTCTGTTATCTCGCATTACCCCATCTTCCACTGGATTCAGCGCCTTTTGCAATTCCACATTCAGGTTCCCGGCCCCCACTACACCCTTGTGCATAGGAGTGAGCACCTGAATGTCGTCAATGGGATCAAATCCAAAACGGCGGGGTATACGCTCCTTAGTGAGCTCCAGTATGATTTTGAGTACCTCTTCAGGGTCTTCCTGCTCAATGAAATAAAAGTCGTCTGGTTTTTTCCCAGAGGATTTGAATGAAGGGACCAGGCCATTATTGATCTTGTGGGCATTTACGATAATCAGGCTTTCCCTGGCCTGACGGAAAATCTCGTTCAGCTCCACCACCTGAACTTCACCGGATGCGATAATGTCTTTGAGGACATTTCCAGGCCCCACAGAGGGAAGTTGATTTACATCCCCCACCAGGATAAAGGTAGCCCCAGGAGTAATTGCCTTCAAAAGATGGTACATCAAGATTGTGTCTATCATCGAGGCCTCATCTATGATCATTAGATTACAGTCAAGGGGGTTTAGCTCGTTTTTCTGGAATCCCCCTTTCTGAATGCTGTACTCCAGCATCCGGTGAATAGTCTTGGCATCATGACCAGTTGCCTCGCTCATGCGCTTTGCAGCCCTGCCTGTGGGGGCAGCCAGCATGATTTTCACCCTCAGCTTTGAAAAAATCTTAAGAATAGCATTGATGATTGTAGTCTTGCCTGTACCAGGGCCGCCAGTGATAATCATTACCTTATTTTCAACAGCGCATCGTATAGCCTCTATCTGTTTTTTTGCCAAGGTTATGGCAAGCTGTTTTTGCACCCACTCTATTGCCCTGCCTGAATGGATCTCCCGTATGGATTTGGGAGCATTTATCAGGGTTTTCATCCTGGTGACAATGCTGGTTTCAGAGAGGTGAAACTTGGCAAGATAGACCGCCTTGTTGTCTTCCCTGAGACCCTCACTATCCTCATCCAGGTCCTCGATGACAATCATTTTGCCATCTGCGATGGCACCAAGTGCCCTGAAAACGACCTCCTCATTGACTCCGAGCACCTCCTGGCACTTCTTAATAAGCGGTTTATAAGGATAATAGACGTGGCCTTCGTCAGCGAGTTGGTGGAGGACATAGAGTATACCTGCCTCTGCCCTTAATTCAGAATTCCTGGCAAATCCCAGTTTCTCTGCAATACGATCCGCAGTCAAAAAACCAATCCCAAAGATATCTGTTGCGAGGTGGTATGGGTTTTCCTTTACCACCTTTATTGATCGGGTTCCATATTGTTTGAATATCTTTGTGGCATAGCCTGAACCGACACCATGTGTTTGGAGGAAGATCATCACCTCTCGGATCTCTTTCTGATCCTCCCAGGCCCTTTTGATCATTCCGATACGCTTCTTACCAATACCATCTACTTCAGCCAGTTTCTCGATCTCATTTTCGATGACATCGAGGGTGTTTTTGCCGAATTTTTCAACGATCCGCGCGGCCATGATGGGACCAATACCTTTGATGAGACCAGAGCCCAGATACTTTTTAATGCCGTAAACAGAGGCAGGGACCAGGGATTTGAAGTGAACTACCTTGAACTGCTCACCGTATCTGGGATGATTGATCCATTCGCCGTTCATTTTGATGATTTCACCAGGGGTCGGTGTCATCAGGTTTCCAACAACGGTCACGAGATCCCGCTGCCCATCTACCTTTACCTTGGCAACGGTGTAGCCGTTTTCATCGTTGGTGTATGTTATTCTTTCAATCTGGCCCTGGAGAAAGACTTGCATGTGTATACCTATTTTCTTGTCTTTTTATACCATAAGTAGCCCACAATGGCGATAGCCGATTTTTGGTACCCTCCTGAGATCTAGTTCGCTTCGCCCATCCCCCGCCTATCAAGAATCGGGTCGGCTCAGCCCGGCTGAAACATCACTGATGAACCACGAGCAAATTGGATTGTTCCTACATAGTTCTTGATATTGGATCTGTTATCCGCTATTTTTGTAACCTGTCATGAGCACATCACCTAACAGAGTAACAATTGACCTTTCGGCCTTACAGCATAATCTGTTGAGGATAAGGGAGTTGGTAGGGGAAGAGACCAGAATCATGGGGATTGTCAAATCCGATGCCTATGGCCATGGACTGATCCCGGTAGCCAGGGAATTAGAGAGACTTCATATAGACTGCCTTGGTGTGGCCTATCTTTCTGAGGCTATAAAACTCAGGACTGAGGGGGTAAAAACGCCAGTGGTAGTCTTACTTGGAATAACCAGACCTCAAGATGCAAAGAAGGTGGTTGAGGATAGCCTGAACCCTGTTATCTATGATTTAGATTCTGCGAGGATCCTCTCAGAGGAGGGCAAGAAAAGCGGAAGACCCATCAGTGTGTATCTGAAGATTGATACCGGAATGGGCAGGCTCGGTATAGACTTCAAAGAAACCGGTCTATTCTTAAAACAGCTTATGAATATGAAGGGCATAAGAATTGAAGGCCTCTTCTCCCACCTTTCAGCAGCCGATCAAGAAGACACTATATTTACAAGGACTCAGATCAAAAACTTCAGGGAAGCCATTTCTGTCAGTCGCAGGCTTGGCCTTGAGCTTACCATGAATAATTTGGCAAATAGTGCTGGAATTATTAGATACAGGGAGGCCCATTTTGATATGGTAAGGCCAGGGATCATGCTTTACGGTGGACTTCCCTGTCCAGACTTTGCAAACCCTCCCTCCTTGAAGCATCTGATAACATTTTGCTCCTCTATTGTGCAGGTGAGGGAGGTTACGCATGGGACCCCAATTAGCTACGGTCGAACCTTCATTACTGATGGTTCAAGGAAGATAGCTATAATATCAGCAGGCTATGCTGACGGCCTGAGCAGGTCTATGAGCAACAAGGGCCATGTCCTGATCCATGGTCAAAAGGCAAGGATTATCGGTCGGATATGCATGAACCTGACAATTGCTGATGTAACCTCGATCAAAGGGGTAAAAAAGGGAGATTTGGCATACTTTCTGGGCAAGGATAAAGGAAACAGGATCACACCTGACGATATGGCCCGCTGGAGTAACACAATCTCATACGAGGTCCTTTGCTCCATAGGGAGCAGAAACAAACGGGAATATATCTATGAAGAAGAGGTTGGCCAAGATTCTTAAAGATACCTTGGATCTGTGTTTTAGAGAAGGCTATCTAAGGCAGATGCCTTTACCAGAGTTTGTCATCGAGATTCCTAACAATCCAGATCATGGGAATTTTGCCACTAACCTGGCAATGACCCTTGCCAAAGAGCAGAAGGATTCCCCTCGGAATATAGCTGAGATAATTACCGAGCGCTTAGTAGATCATGATCATTTCATCCTGAGAGCCGAGATAGGCGGTGGCGGTTTCATAAATTTCTTTGTAGCGACAGAGCAATGGTATAGTCTCCTTTCCCGGCTTATTAGCCTAGGGGATGATTATGGCCGTAACTCTATCGGAAAAAGGAAAAAAATAATGGTAGAGTTCGTGAGCGCCAACCCTACCGGCCCTCTCCACTTAGGCCATGGTCGCGGCGCAGCCTTGGGAGACACCCTCTGTCGGGTCTTAGATTTTAGTGGTTATGATGTGAGGAGGGAATTTTATATAAATGACGCGGGCCAACAGATTAAGATCCTCGGTGAATCCATTTATAGCAGGTGGAGGCAATTCTCTGATCCGTCCTATCCATTTCCTTTAGATGGTTATCAGGGGGATTACGTCCAGGAGTTAGCCCTTGAGTTTGCGACTAGGACAAAATTACAAGATCTTGATATTCATGAGGCCAAAGATTTATTGTCCGAGCTGGGTAAGGATAAGATTCTAAAGGAGATAGAGGAAGACCTGGCCAATTTCAGGGTACATTTTGATTTGTGGTTTAAGGAAAGTGATCTTCACTCATCTGGTACGATTGACCATACAGTCAAGGTGATTGAAAAAAGGGGGCTGCTTTTTGAAAAGGATGGTGCACTTTGGGTGAGAACCTCCTCTTTTGGCGACGATAAAGACAGGGTTCTTCGAAAGAACGATGGGCAATTTACCTATTTTGCCTCGGATATATCATACCATCTTGATAAATGGAGAAGGGGGTTTAAGGGGGCAATAAATATCTGGGGGGCAGATCACCATGGCTATATCACCAGGGTCAAGGCCGCCCTCAGGGCAGAAGGAATCCCAGATGATTGGCTGGAGGTTCTCCTAATCCAACTGGTCAAGCTCTGGGAAGGGGGAGTTGAAGTTAAGATGTCCAAGAGATCAGGTAGGTATGTTACCTTAAAGGAGCTCGTGGATGATGTTGGGGTGGACGCAGTAAGGTTTGTGTTTCTGAGTAAAGACCACACATCCCCACTTGATTTTGATATAGACCTGGTCAAAAGAAAGGATAGCGAAAATCCAGTGTATTATGTCCAATATGCCCACGCCAGGGTCAGCAGCCTTTTTAGAAAGGCGGCCAAGGAGAATATTCGGCTCCCTGAAGAGCCTGATTCAGTCCTTCAAAGATTGGTCTTGGATGAAGAAGTCGCCCTGATAAGGAAAATGGCTGAATTTCCTTCCCTTATCGAAGAAATTGCCACGGAGTTAGGGCCTCACAGGTTGACGTATTACCTCACAGAACTGGCCAGCAGCTTTCACAGATACTACAACAGACATAGGGTCATTACTGAGGATAGCGCCTTAAGCCAGGCGAGGCTCTTTTTATCCTTAGGGGTAAAGATTGTAATCAAAAATGGTCTCAGTCTCTTAGGGGTGAGCGCTCCCGAAGTAATGTAGGCGGGAGAACAATGGCTAACAAAAAACCGTCGCAGAACAAGAAGAAAAAAACATACACCTTTCAATTCACGTTCGGCTCTGTTTTTTTATTATCTCTCACACTTATTTTTATCTTGGGGTGGGTATTCTCCTTAGGGATAATGGTTGGTAGGGGTTTCTTGCCAAGCCCCATGGATACCTTTTCTGTTATCAAGGGAAAGATGGTGAAAGAGAAGGAGAAGAAAAAAGATGATCAATTGGAGCCCATAAGAGAAGAGGAACTCACCTTCTATAATCAGCTTGTTAACAAAAAAGATAGTGTCAAGAGAAAGATACTCTCCAAACCCACTCGAAGGAACCAGGACACAACAGCAAAGAAGACAAAAGTAGCGCAGTCAAAAGAAGGGATACCTCAGCATAGCGTTCAGGTAGCAGCACTCAAGGATAAGGGGAAAACTGAAAAAGTGGTGGGGAGACTCATCAGATTGGGCTATCCCGCTTACTACCATCAAGCCTTGATCAATGGTGAAATATATTATAGAATTCGTTGCGGTCCATTTTCGAGCATAAAAGAGGCCAGAGAGTGTGCCAAACAGCTGGCTGATAAAGAGGGCTTCAAACCATTTGTGGTAAATTTTACCAAGGCTGATTAGGGGCTCGTAGCTTCAGCTTGACTATTTACCTTGATCATGCACCAAGAGAAGATTCTTGAGCCAGGCCGATATGGAAAGGGATTCCTGCCCATGATCAGGAAGGCAAAAGTCCAGGATATAAGGTCTATCCATGAAATCTTGACCCATGAAGCAAACCGGGACCTCCTGCTACCTCGTTCGTTAAGTGAGCTCTATGACCACCTCAGGGATTTCTATGTTATAGAGAATAGTGAGGTCGAGGGTAGTCTCTTGGGGGTGTGCAGTCTTAGTGTATCCTGGGAAAATCTAGGGGAAATAAGATCGCTGGCTGTTGTTGAAGAGAGCCAAAAAAGGGGCCTTGGTTCTAAACTTGTTGAGGCATGTCTTTCAGAGGCAGTTGAGCTCGGTCTGTCAAAGGTATTTGTCTTGACCCTGATAAAGGGCTTCTTTGCCCGCTTTGGTTTTAAAGAGGTAGAAAAATCATTACTGCCTCATAAGATCTGGGCCGACTGTGTCAGATGCCCAAAGTTTCCTGATTGTGATGAGATCGCAATGATTCTCACACTATGACTGATCATTGTCGATAGTCAATTATGGGTTGGCGGAACGCAACAAATCCTTAAACATAGTGGCCTCTGCTTTTTTGCGGTGAACGAGTACCGGTAAATTCTGGCCACTGACACCAGGCAACTGACCATTTATCATGAAGAAAAAGGATATAGCAAAAATCCTCTCCGCTCGCCTGAACAGGTCTCTGGGGATAGAATTTGAAATATTCTTCTCTCAAAAAAACATATTATCCATTGGAGTGAAGGATGGCCAGGTGGATCATTTCCGCTCATCCAGGGAATTAGGCCTTGCACTCAGGGTCCTAGACAGGGGAAGATTGGGATTTTCCTATCTCTTTGGACCAACTCCTGATAGCCTGGTCCTGCTCACAGACCGGGTAGTTGAATTGGCACACCAGGCTGATTTTGATCCTGTCTATGCCTTTCCACCAGCTGAAAGATTAGATACCCTTGATCTGGAACTTTTTGACAGGGGGCTGTCTAGAATAGGCGAAAAAGAGAAGATAGCGCTTGTCAAGGAAATGGAAAATAGCGCACTTAGCACCGATTCTCGCATAAAAAAGGTAAGAAAGGCTGAGTACGAGGAAGTAACAAATTATGTCTCTATAATCAACTCTACAGGCCTTGATCTAGAAAGGGAAGGGACCATAATTACAATGAACCTGATGGCCCTCGCAGGCGATAATAACCACTCTGAAATGGGCTGGGAATTCGATTGCGCCAGGTTTTATACCGACCTTGATCCGATCAAGATCGGCTTTAGTGCAGCCAAGAGGGGAATTGACATGTTAGGAAGCCGCCAGATTTCAACACGCACCTGTCCGGCCGTTTTGGAAAACAGGGTTGCGGCTGACTTGCTTGGTGCATGGTCATCTTCGTTTTTTGGAGAGAATGTGTACAAGGGAAAATCTCTCCTGAAAGATAAGATCAACCAGGTAATTGCCTCGCCAAGGATACAGCTCGCAGATGATGGACACTATCCCAGGGGTTTGGGGAGTGCTCCCTTTGACGAAGAAGGAACGCCCCAGAAAAAGACCATCTTGGTAAAAGAGGGAAGGCTGCTGTCGTATCTTTTTGATCGGTACTGGTCAACAAAGACAGGATCTCCGTTGACGGGTAATTCTGCCAGGGGTCACATCTCTTCCCCTCCTTCCACATCGATATCTAACCTTCTTATCTATCCTGGCTCTTTGCCAGTTGATCAGCTTATAGCCTCCATGGGCAGTGGTTTTTTGATAAAGGAATTAATGGGAGTTCACCTGATTGATCCTGTCTCAGGGGAATATTCCTTAGGGGCATCCGGCATGTGGGTAGAAAAGGGTGAAGGTATATTTCCGGTACAGGGAGTAACGATCTCCGGCTCGATCCATGATCTGTTTTCTGCTGTTGAAGCGCCGGGAAATGATTTGAGATTTTTTGGTAGGGTCGGGGCCCCATCGCTTCTGGTGAAGGAGATAATTATAAGCGGACTATAAGCAAGGAGACCTCCTATGTTCGGCATAGGTATGCCTGAATTGATCATCATCTTTGTGATCGCCTTGATTATTATTGGTCCAAAGAAGTTGCCTGATCTGGCCAGAGCGCTCGGCAAGGGAATGGCTGAGTTCAGAAAAGCAACCGACGATATAAAGGCAAATCTTGATTTGGAGGGCGTAGAGGACGAACTCAAGGGGATGGAAGAGGAATTGGTCGATTCGGTAACCGGTCTCATCGATGCATCCGAAACAGGGGAGGAAACAAAAGGAAAAGACGATCTACAGTTAGCGGCTGACAAGGGGGAAAACAAAGAGCGCGTCACGGAGAAAAAAGAGGATGAAAGATGAAAAAAAGCCATTCATGGCCCACTTAGAAGAGCTAAGAAAAAGATTGGTCGTCTGCGCAATAGCCATCGGTATTGGATTTGTTATCTCTTATATCTTTTCCAAGCAACTTTTCTCCTTCCTTATTTTGCCCCTCACAAAAGTCCTCCCTGCTGAAAGCCGACTTATCTTTACCAGTCTCCCTGAGATGTTTATAGCCTATATTAAGGTAGCCCTTATTGCAGGCATCATTTTGGCCATACCTATTATCTTCTACGAGTTATGGATGTTTTTAGTACCTGCCCTCTATCAGAGGGAAAAAAGATATCTTATCCCTTTTGTCTTGTTTTCCAGTATCCTCTTTGTTGCTGGCGCTCTGTTCGGATACTTCATTGTGTTCCCCTATGGTTTCAAGTTTTTTATTAGTTTTGCAACCGAGGACATCCAGGCACTTCCATCCGTAAAGCAGTATTTCTCCTTTGCAACCAGGCTGCTTTTGGCATTCGGTCTGGTTTTCGAGATGCCTGTAGTGGTTTTCTTTATGACCAAGATTGGCCTGATCACCCCAGATTCAATGAAAAAATACCGCAAGTTTGCGATTCTTTGCGCATTCATATTGTCTGCAATATTAACCCCTCCGGATGTTGCTACACAGATAATGATGGCGTTGCCCCTCATTGTCCTCTATGAAGTCAGCATCATTATCTCCCAGGGGGTTTACAGAAAAAGGGAGAAAGACTCCGATACATCTTAAGTTGCTCACCTATACCCCTGGCAGCCCCACGATGCCTACAAAAATAGCGCACCCATCTGGGCTTCCGCCCAGGTTGTGGGTGAGCCCCAGCTTGGGATTCTTTACCTGCCGGGAAGGCATACCGGGGTTTAGTAGCTCATCTGCCCTGCCTTGGAGATGCAGATACATCTCATAGATCATACGTAGTCCGCTCGCGCCGATCGGATGCCCGAAACACTTCAAGCCACCGTCGAGCTGTACCGGCAATTTACCATCCAGATCGAAAAACCCGTTCTCAATATCCTCTCGCACCTTTCCCCGGGGGCTAAACCTGAGGTCTTCCATGGTGACTGCCTCCGTGATAGAGAAACAATCATGGACCTCGGCCATGCTGATCTCCTCGCGGGGGTTCGTTATACCTGCTTCCTTGTAAGCGGCTTCCGCAGCCCTTACAGTAGTTTCAACATGAGTGAAATCATATTTTGAGTTATAGTTTCCATCACGTGGGCTCATAGCGATCTGCAATGCCTTGACATATATTGGGTCTTTCCTTATGCCCTTGGCTATCTCAGGCGTAGTAACAATGGCGGCTGCCGCCCCATCGCTGACGCCACAACAGTCAAACAACCCTAAAGGCCAGGAAACCATAGGGGCATTGAGGATCTGATCCATGCTCACCTCTCTCTGGAAATGGGCGTTACGGTTACGGGCACCATTATGATGACTCTTCCAGGAAACTCTGCCTATCATATGCTTGCCTTCCTCAAAACTCAGACCATATCGGGAAAAATAGGTAGTGGCGAGCATAGCGAATTGCCGTGGGGGTGTGCTTTCTGCCACCATTGCATGACTCGGTCCAGGCGTCCCTCCATCACCCAGACCGCTAATTCCACTATCTTTAAATTTATCGACTCCAATGGCTAACACCATGTCATAGATACCCGCGGCAACAGCATAACAGGCATTCCTGAAGGCGTCCGAAGCGGTGGCGCAGGCATTTTCCACCCTGGTAATAGGTATATATTGGAGCCTTAAGGGTTCGGACAGCACCATCCCGGTGGTCCCGGTCGTGGTCCCCAACCAGGCTGCCTGGATATCCTCAGGGCCTCTACCGGCATCTTCAAAGGCCTGATAGGCAGCATCCACAAGCAGGTCAGCGGCACTGGCATCCCAGCGTTCACCAAACTTGGTGCATCCCATACCAACTATAGCAACCCTATCTTTAATACTTCCGGGCATTTTATTTACCTCCTTAATCTCAAGGTTAATCCCTTACGGGTTTGCATTTCCAGAAATAGGTGTGAGCACCGAGTGTGTAGCGAAGCTTCCTGAAGGTCATCTCCACACCCATGCCCACCTGGCACTCTTCGGGTTCACGGTCAACCATATTAAATTGACCTCTTCCCCCTCCGTCAAAATCGATAACTGCTGCCGTAGTAGGTGGATCAATACCACCGGCCAGAAAGTCATGGCTGAAGCTGGCCACCTTTCCCCTTTTATCAGCAAATCTATAAGGCTCAAACTCATCCTTGGCTGAGCATTCTAAACAGATATGAGCACGAGTCGAGCTATAACTCAGGTACAATTGGGGGGTGCCGCATTTTTTACACTTGACGCCGTAAAGGGGTAAGGCAGAACCGTGTTCCCTCCATTGCGCTGACATGGAAGCCGGCCCTTGCGGAGGGCGGGCAGGGGGTGCCATTGATACCATCTCCCGCCAGCGTAAGTACCTTCCATAGTTATCGAGCGTTCTTTTAATCCCGAGATGACGCTTTATGCCCCGCCTGTCTCTGATCTTCTCAATCTCCTCAGTCACGCGGAGCACGATGGCATCACTACCATTTCCCCAGCTGATCAGCAGGATTCGATCCCCTGGCTTAGATTCTTCTAAGGCCGCCACGAGAATCATCAAGGGCAGCGCCGTGCCAGTATTGCCCACTGTGTCAAGCAGCGGATCCTGAATCTGGTCTGGCTCAAAGCCCATCCTCCTGCCCAGCGCCGTATGATTTCTGGTGGTAGGACCATAGAAACAGACCTTGGTAAAATCCTTTTTCTCTAAGTTACACTTCTTCATAACCCCGGCAGCGGCTTCACCAGGGATCTTCAAAAAGCCTTCCTCCCTCCCAAATCGATCTTCCCAATGGCGGATAAAGGTATCATCAGACGATCTCCAATAATCTGCCAGGTCATCAGATAAGGTGTAGGCGCCTTGGATCTCTACCGCCACCCTTTCATTTCCAAACAGGAGCGCAGCACTCCCATCACCAAAGGCCAGTTCATCCTCACCGGCAGCACCTCCCAGGCGCATATCGGCAGCGGTCACCAGTACGCTCTTGAGCGAGCCTGCGGCTACGGCATCCATAGCCGACAGCATAGCGTTAGTTCCTGCCCTTAGGCAATTTGCAAAATCAGTATTTCGGGCCTCCCGCCGAAAGTCAAGGGCAGTGGCCGCTATTGTTGCACTCTGCCTCTCTTTATAAGGGGCGCAGGTCGTCGCCATGAACAAGGCATCCACCGTCTTAGGATCAATCCCTTTTAGACAGTCAATGCCAGCAGCTACTGACATGGTAATAGGGTCCTCATCAAAACCAGCCACTGCTTTCTCTCCACGTCCCCCAGGCTGACCCCAGGCCTTGCTGATTAAGCCCCTGGGCAGTCTGTAGTATGGTATATACGCCCCATATGATGTGATTCCTACCATTTTGCCTCCTTACAATTTAAAACATCACCTCAGCGGTCTCCCTCTTTCAAAGCCCTTTTACTTGCAGTCTCTAGAAATGTCAACCGGAACCTAAAAGAGGGTTGCTTTAGCCTTCACCGGCATCTTTTATTACCCGGCTCAAATCATTCCGTTCGTGAGATACACATAGGCGATATCTTGAAGGCTTTACCTGTTCAAAGTGAGGGAAAAGATCAGAATAGAGGGCGATGAGTGCTTTTTTCAGGGGCGGGTGGTCAGCAGCATAAGGACAAATACGCAAAGATACTCATCAAGGGGGTAAGCCTGATAAGGAAGAATGGTTAAAATCAGATCACGGCATGGGAAGGAAATGCCTGCCGCTCACGGTTAAAAGAAGAGGATTTCTTTTTGCCCTTCTATTATCATCAAAGACCATTGGTCCGGTTACACCATCAAAATTCTCACTTGCTGCTAATGCAAGGCGAAGCGCTCGCCTTGTCTTTATATCTTTGCCTTTCTCTTTTAGGATTTCTTTGACTACCCTGATAGTATCGTAACCTATGGCAGCAAGAAGTCTTGGTTCTTCGCCAAAATTGGCCCTGTATTGGTTAACAAAACTATCCACCCCCTTATAACCGCTACCAGGAAAGAAGCCAGAAGGGAATAGTGCTCCATGAACGTATTTTCCAGCGATCTCTATCAACTCCGGAGAATTCCAAAGATTTGTCCCTAACAGCCTGACTCCAACAACATCATAATAGGCCAATTGAGACGCTATGAGGCCTACCCTTTCATAGCTATCAGGGATGAAAACGGCATCAAAATCAATGATAGGTTCCGGTTCCTCTTCCGAGTCTTCCCCCTTCTTTTCCAGTTCAGCCCTCCGCCCTTTCTCCATATCTGATTCTGGCCTGGGATAAAACAGACCAACCATCTTTTTTATCTCCGTTGCAAAATCTGTCACCTTAGGACCATAGGACTCTACTGCGGTTATTATCCCTCCTTGGGATTCAACCTTATCCCATAGTTTATTCATGAAGTATCTGCCATAGGCATTATCAGGATAGAGGATTGCGAATCTCTGTAACCCAAGTTCGCCTATAGCCTTATTTACTAAGCTTCTTAGCTGATCCTCCGGGGTGAGACAATTCTGGAATACCATCTCTCCCTTGCTGGTGACACCTTCACTCTGGGTTAGGGTGATTATGGGCATACCTAATTCTTGAGCCTTTTCTACCACCTCTTCAGCGACCTTGCTGATAAGGGGACCTATAGTGACTAGTGCCTTTTCCTCCTCTGCCAGTTCCCTTAGGGCCTCAACTGCTATTTCTGGATTACCTTCTGTGTCCCTTATTACCAGCTCTATAGATGAAAGGGCCTCATCGCTCTCCCTGAAGATATCCAAACCGAGTTCGATCCCATTGAGAACCTCCTGGCCATAGATGGCAAAGGGACCGCTCAAAGGCAGAAGACAACCAATGACGTGAGGGCTCACCTTTAATCTCTCCTCAATCTCTTCCAGCAATTCATCAGCCACTATGACCCATTCCTCTTCCGGTGCAAATCTCGCTATCTTGATTGCTGCTTCGCGCGCCTCCTGTAATCTATCGATGAGAAGAAAGGATACCGCAAGTCGGTAGTAGATTGGAATAATAAGACTGCTGCCTGTAGTATAGGTAGCCATCTCCTCTAGTTCTTTTTCTGTGGCCTGATAGATGATATCCAAAAGTTGAGACCTGATTTTTTCCTTTTCTTTCTCTCCAACTACTGGTGATTCCAATAACTTGAGCCACCAATAGAGCTGGCGTGGATGATCATCTAGTTCCTTTAGGGTTTGGCCCAAAAGAAAGAATATTTCTTCTTTCCCGGGATAGTCTTTATAATGCTCGAGCCACCCCAAGGCAGACAGTCTTGATTTGGCGTATTCCTTTAGATGGAAATATGTCTTGGCTATCAAAAGGTGAATCTCAGCCCTTGTTTGGTTCAAGGGGTAGTGATCAATGGCCTCAAAGAAAAGAGGCATGGCCTCTTCATATTGATTCCTGTGGTAGTATATAGTTGCCTTCCTGGCTAATGCATCACTGACCTTATCTCCTGACGGGAACGCCTCAAGGTACTCATCGTAAGCTGCTAAGGCCTTGTCATAGGCTCTTTGAAGCCAATAACTTTCAGCTATGGCAAAATGATCGATGACCACTTCCTTTTTAGGTGGCTTCTCTACAGGTGGCTTCTCTAAGACCAGTTCCTCTTTAGGTGGCTTCTTTAAGGCCAGCTTCTCTACAGGTGGTTTCTCTAAGACCGGTTCCTTGAGCACTACCTTCTTCTGGCAGGAGGAAAGAAAGAAGGCCATTACTACTATCAAAACAGTAATGGCCTCTCTAAGATAGAGGGACTTATTTGTTGTCATCCTTTACTTCCTCAAAATCTGCGTCAACAACCTCCTCGTCCTTTTTAGCTGACTCAGTTGTCCCTGGCCCTGCTTCTGGGCCAGCTTGACTCTGAGATTGGGCAGCCTGGGCATACAAAGCCTCGGCTATTTTATGTGAAACCTGGGTCAACTCCTCTGAGAGCCGCTTGATCTCTGATGTATCTTCACCCTCCATTGCCTGCTTGAGCTTAGAAATAGCATTATCTATCTCCCCTTTGGTACCAGTATCGAGTTTTCCCCCAGCCTCCTTAAGGGATTTTTCTGTGGAGTAGATGAGGGAGTCAGCAGCGTTTCGCGCATCAACAAGTTCCCTCTTCTTTTTGTCTTCTTCAGCATGAAGCTCGGCGTCCTTGACCAGCCTGTCAATTTCCTCCTCACTGAGGCCGCTTGAGGCAGTTATCTTGATGGACTGTTCCTTTCCAGTTCCTAGATCCTTGGCAGATACATTTACGATACCATTTGCATCAATATCAAAGGTTACCTCTATCTGGGGAACACCGCGTGGTGCTGGTGGAATCCCAACCAGTTCAAAGCGACCAAGGGTCTTGTTGTAAGCGGCCATCTCTCTCTCACCCTGAAGCACATGGATAGACACCGCAGGCTGGTTATCTGCTGCAGTTGAGAATATCTGGCTCTTTTTAGTAGGTATGGTGGTATTTTTCTCAATAAGCTTGGTGGAAACGCCACCAAGGGTCTCAATTCCCAGTGAAAGGGGGGTAATATCAAGCAAGAGAACATCTTTTACATCACCCTTTAACACACCCCCCTGTATGGCTGCACCGATTGCAACGACTTCGTCAGGGTTGACACCCTTGTGCGGCTCTTTACCAAAGATCTGTTTCACCTTTTCCTGAACCATGGGCATCCTGGTCATCCCACCAACCAGAATAACCTCGTTAATATCACTGGCCTTTAACCCAGAGTCACGTAAGGCAATTTTGCAGGGCTCCAGTGTTTTTTCAACCAGGTCCTCTACAAGGGCCTCGAGTTTTGCCCTCGTTAGTTTTATATTCAGATGTTTTGGCCCGCTTGCATCAGCGGTGATAAAGGGAAGGTTAACGTCTGTCTCCATTGAGGTGGAAAGCTCCATCTTTGCCTTCTCAGCTCCCTCCTTCAAGCGCTGTAATGCCATCTTATCATTCCTTAGATCAATTCCCTGGTCTTTTTTGAATTCATCAGCAAGGTAACCCATAACCCTTTGATCAAAGTCTTCACCCCCTAAATGGGTATCTCCATTTGTCGCCTTAACCTCAAAGACTCCATCTCCTATCTCCAAGATAGAAATATCAAAGGTACCACCTCCAAGATCAAAGACCGCAATCTTTTCATCCTTTTTTTTATCCAGACCATATGCAAGTGAGGCAGCTGTAGGCTCATTGATGATCCGTTGCACATTCAATCCGGCTATCTTACCCGCATCCTTTGTTGCCTGTCTTTGGCTGTCATTGAAATAGGCCGGAACAGTAACGACCGCGTCGGTCACCTTTTCACCAAGATACTCTTCTGCGGTTTGCTTCATTTTCTGCAAAACCATAGATGAAATCTCGGCCGCACTGTAATCCTTGCCTTTCACGGTGACCTGGGCGTCACTATTCTTTGCCTTGGTAATCTTGTAGGGCGTTATCTTGATATCTCTTTGAACCTCAGGCGAATCAAACTTTCTGCCAATTAGTCTTTTCACCGCATAAACGGTGTTATCCGGGTTTGTAATTGCCTGTCTTTTTGCGGTCTGTCCTACAAGCCGTTCCCCGCTATCAGTAAATGCCACAATAGAGGGTGTGGTCCGGTTTCCTTCCACATTGGCAATTACCTTTGCGTCACCTCCCTCCATAAGCGCAACACAGGAATTTGTGGTTCCCAAATCGATTCCAATTATTTTGCTCATTATCTCCTCCTCAAAACTATATCTGTTATCTAGAAAAAGTGCCTAAATCCATAAATGAGATAATGTTCCCATGACTTATTTCCCTAGCCTTAGGCGCTTTTAACTTTATTGTTACTATTTCCTTGCGAGATTACGACCATTGATGGCCTAATCAGACGTCCATTGAGTAGGTAGCCCTTCTGCAATTCCATTATGACGTGCCCTGGGGCAACCCTATCATCTATCTGCTGTGAAATTGCCTCATGAAAGCTGGGATCAAAGGGTTTTCCCTCTGCCTCAATCTCTTTGACACCTGCTTTTTCTAACGTCTTTATCAGACCATCCAGCGTCAGCTCAATGCCTTCGAGTAACCCTGAGGAATTTCTATCATTTTGTGCATGAGATATCGCCTTTTGAAGATTATCAATGACAGGAAGGATTTCCTTAATAAAGGATTCATTGGCATATTTAGTCAACTCCTCCCGTTCTTTTATCCCTCTCTTTTTGATATTTTCCATTTCAGCATAGGTCCGCATATAGAGATCGTAATTCTCTTGTGATTTCTCTTCGGTATCCTTTAGTCTGTTCAAGAGTTCCTGTTTGTTCATCTCCTCCACTCTCTGCACCTTCTTTTCTCTGCCCTTTTTCGTGGATTTCGTATCCTGATCTTTAAGGTCTTCTGCTTTTCTCTGTTCTTCATCCATTTCCTTATGATCTTCAGTCTTCTCTTGTTCTTCCTTTATGTTAATCTCTGTCCCGCTCATTTGCCAAACCTCTTGTCTTTTATTCAAGATTGGTATTGTAAGATGTTAAGCATCTGCATTGGCCTTGTCAAGGGTAAGGGCATGAGAAGATAGACCTATTTTTTCACCCTGTCAGAAAGAAGGCCTTGCCCTGTGAGATATGAAATATTATCCAGGGTAATTTCCATTAGATTGAGCCTATCTAACGGCTGAAAAATCGAATAGCTCTGGGCAGGGCTCACAGGGTTTATAGGCCTTTTCCTGTTAATCTCTCAAGGGCCTCAAGATATTTATCTCTTGTAATTTGAATCACTTCTGGTGGTAGTTTTGGTGGGGGCGGCCTTTTTGGCCAATCTATACTATTGAGGTAATCCCTTAAAAACTGCTTGTCAAAACTCTTTTGGGCTCTCCCTGGTTTGTAGTCATCCATTGGCCAGAATCTGGATGAATCCGGGGTTAATGCCTCATCAATGAGCATAAGATGATTATTTACAAACCCAAACTCGAACTTGGTGTCAGCAATGATGATACCGTTCTTAGAGGCCAGATCTCTTCCATATTGGTATATTTCTAAACTGATCCTTCGAATCTCTCCGGCGATATCTTCTCCGACAATATGCGTGGTATCCTCAAAGGAGATATTTTCATCATGGGTTCCCAGGTCAGCTTTGGTTGATGGTGTGAATATTGGCTCTGGCAATTGAGATGACTCTTCCAGCCCTTCAGGCAGGGATATCCCTGAGACACTCCCCAGGCTTCGGTACTCAAGCCATCCGGAACCTGAAAGATAACCTCTTGCAACGCATTCCACTGGAAGGGGTTTAGCCTTATGCACCAACATGCTCCGGCCAACAAGATACTCTTTATAAGGTTTGCAGGCTTCAGGATATTCATCTGGATCAGCAGTTATCATATGATTGTCGATTATGGAAGAGAGCCTTTCAAACCAGAAAATGGATATCTTGGTGAGGATCTTTCCCTTATCTGGAACAGGATCATCCATAACTACATCAAATGCAGATATCCTGTCAGTGGCAACAATAAGCAGATTGGCCCCTACCTGGTATATATCTCTGACCTTCCCGCGATTAACCAATCTTAGATTGGGAAAATTCGTTTCCCTGACTACTTGTACTTCCATAATTAAGCCTCCTAAGAAACGAGATCTGGAAAAGAGCATGGAGATGTCTTTTTTTGTTTTATGCCCTTTAAACAAGGGCCTGTGCTGGGCCCCGATAATCGGGATTTATCGCAACTTGCCAATGCTATTATAAGCTCCGTCTATTAAATCCCGATTATCGGGGCCACTCCTGTGCTTTTATGAGGGCATAACAAAAAAAGACATCTCCATGCTCAGCTTAAAGTTTCCTTCGTGAATAACACCGAAGTGTTACTTCGGTGTGAGATCCTTTTAAATATCTACTACGAACCATACCATAAATTATTTAAAAAAGCAGTATAGACAACGTGAGAGATCTTTTGTATATAAGAGATAAGGTGTTGAGGTTGGATCCAGTGATACTGCTAATGACTTAGAAATTGAAAGAGAGAATATGGTCGAGTTAGATTTTAAAAAGGGTAACGGGATCTTGCCGGCTATTGCCCAGGATCATAAGTCCGGCAAGGTTTTAATGCTGGCCTATATGAATAAGGATGCGTGGAGGCTCACCCTCCGTACTGGGGAGGCGCATTTCTGGAGCCGCTCTCGGCAAGAGATCTGGCATAAAGGAGCAACTTCGGGTAATATCCAGATAGTGAAGGAAATCCTTGTGGACTGTGACCATGATACTATCCTTCTCAAGGTGGAGCAAATAGGCGGGGCCGCCTGCCATCTTGGATATGAGAGCTGCTTCCACAACAAGATTGATAAGAATGGAGATGAAACCATCATCGGTAAGAGGATATTTGCTCCAGGGAAGGTGTATAAAAAATGAACTTACTTAAGCTTGGTATACCAAAGGGGAGCCTGGAAGAGGCCACACTCAGACTATTCGAGAAATCGGGCTGGAAGATCTCTATCACTGATCGGAACTACTTCCCTGAAATAAATGATGAGACCATTAAGTGTTCAATCTTGAGGGCCCAAGAGATGCCCATCCATGTAGAAAGCGGGGCTATAGATGCAGGCCTCACTGGCAGAGACTGGAAGGAAGAGAATGAATCAGATGTTGTTATTGCTGCCGACCTAATCTATTCAAAGGTGAGCCAGAGCCCTGCCAGGTGGGTTTTGGCAGTGCCTGTTGATTCCAATATCAGGGAGTTGTCTGACCTTAGAGGTAAGAAGATAGCAACAGAACTGGTTAATTTTACCAGAAAATACTTTGCCCAAAGAGGGATAGACGTGAAGGTTGAATTTTCATGGGGAACAACGGAGGCCAAGGTTGTGACAGGCTTGTCAGATGCTATTGTTGAGGTAACTGAGACAGGTAGTACCATCAAGGCCCATGGATTGAAGATTGTCCATGAACTGATGCAATCAAACACGATACTTATTGCAAATAAAGATGCCTGGGAGAATTCGTGGAAGAGGACCAAGATTCAGCAGATCGCTTTGCTCCTCAAGGGGGCCTTGAGGGCTGAAACTATGGTGGGTTTGAAGATGAACGTTCCAAAGGAGCGGTTGGGTGGGATTGTCAAATTACTCCCCAGTATTACCTCACCAACCATAGCCAACCTCTTCCAGTCCAATTGGGTGTCGGTTGAGGTAATGATTCATAAGGAAAAGGTCAGGGAACTTATTCCTCAGTTAGTAAAGGAGGGGGCCCAGGGCATCATTGAATATCCACTAAACAAGGTGATTTGACCATGGGATTGGACTAGGGACTTCGCCCCGACCCCTACCAAAAGGCTTGTTCCCGGATTGGCAGGGTAGAGATTGCGATATATACCAAGGAGAGCAATATATTGTTTACATTTCTGCGGGTCATGGGACTTTTTTTTCGTTCCGAGCCTCCCGGCAGTCACTCCAGAAAAGCCCCATACCCCTCGTGCTTCTTAGCACGCCATGTAAACAATTTGATGCTCCGAGTAGTAAGTTCATGAAAGTTGCAACCAGGGCCATTGATTTCCGTTCCTTTATTGTCATGGATGTCTTGGAAAGGGCGAATACCCTTGAAAGGGCAGGGCAGGATATCATTCACCTTGAGATAGGTGAGCCGGACTTTGATACACCTCAATGCATAAGGGAGGCGGGGATTAAAGCCGTCAGGGAGGGGAAAACCCATTATACTCACAGCCTGGGAATACCTGAGTTGAGAGAGGCCATCTGCTGCCGTTACATGGATATGTATGGTGTTCAGGTAAACCCTGAGCAGGTCCTCGTAACCTCTGGTACGTCGCCGGCCATGTTATTGATCTTTTCGGCCCTATTAGAGAATGGGGATGAGGTTATTGTCTCTAATCCGTGTTATCCTTGCTATCCCAATATTATCAACTATGTGGGCGGAAATTGCATATCTGTAAATGTCTATGAGGATGATGGATTCCAATTTCGGCCAGGAGAGGTTGCCCAAAAGATATCTCCCCAGACCAAGGCAATCCTCATAAATTCTCCCTCAAATCCCACCGGAAATCTCCTTTCGGCCGAGAGAATGGAAAGGATAGCTGATCTAGGACCATATATCATCTCTGATGAGATATATCATGGCCTGGTATATGAAGGCAAGGAGCACACGATCTTAGAGTATACAGATAAGGCGTTTGTCTTGAATGGGTTCTCTAAACTGTATGCCATGACTGGGTGGAGACTCGGGTACGTGATTTCCCCGCCCGAGTTTCTCAGGCCCATGCAAAAGATACAGCAAAACTTTTTTATCTCAGCGAGCAGCGTCTCCCAGTGGGCAGGTCTCGCGGCTCTAAACGAAGCGCAGCCTGATGTTGAAAGGATGAAGACGGTATACAACCAGAGGAGACATTACATGATCAAAAGGCTTAGAGAACTCGGTTTTGGAATTGGCGTTGATCCTGTTGGGGCATTTTACACCCTGGCGAGGGCAAAACAGCTATCCGATAACTCCTACGAGCTGGCCTTTGAGATTTTAGAGAAGGCAGGGGTGGGCGTTGCGCCCGGTATTGATTTTGGAGCCAATGCTGAAGGATACCTCAGGTTTTCCTATGCGAATTCACTTGAAAATATCACTGAAGGTGTCCGACGGATAGAGGAATTTATCGCAAAAAGGAATCTCTAAAGACCATACGCCTTTATCTTCTTATGGAGATTGCTTCTCTCCATTCCTATAGCTTCAGCTGTCTTGCTGATATTTCCTCCGAATTGTTTTAATTTACTGGCGATGAAGGATTTCTCAAACATCTCCCTGCCCTCCTTTAGGGTGTCAAAAGAAAAAAGGGATTCCATCTTGCCCTCTTCAATCCTCGATGTATTAAAGGGAGGTGGGATATCCTCTGCATTGATCACATTGCCAGGGTGCATAATGGCCGTTCTTTCTATCAGATTTTTGAGTTCTCTGACATTGCCTGGCCAGCTATAACTCTTTAGCAACTCCAGGGCATCTGGACTTAGAAATTTGCGTTCCTCTTTGGTATCAAGGGAAAACTCATCCAAAAACTCATTCACGAAGTCAGGTATATCGTCAACCCTCTCCCTCAATGGGGGTACCCTTATAGGTATCACATTGAGGCGAAAGTAGAGGTCTTCCCTGAATGTTCCCTTGGCAATCTCTTCCTCCAGATTTTTGTTAGTTGCAACGATAACCCGGACATCCACCGTAATGGTTCTGTTGCCACCCACCCGCTCAAACCTCTGCTCTTGTAAAATGCGCAGAACCTTTGACTGGGCCTTAAGGCTCATGTCACCGATTTCGTCTAAGAATAACGTTCCATCATTGGCCTGATCAAATTTCCCCCTTTTCATTGTGGTAGCTCCGGTGAATGCCCCCTTTTCATGTCCAAAGAGTTCTGACTCAATTAGATCTTCTGGTATTGCAGCACAATTAACCTCAATTAAAGGTTTGTTATTCCTTTTGCTTAACCTGTGGATTGTGTGGGCTACTAACTCCTTACCGGTGCCGTTTTCTCCAACAATAAGAACCCATGCGTCAGTTGGGGCAACAGTACTTATCTGTTCTTTTAACTGGGTGATGGCCTTGCTATGTCCGGTAATCTGGTACCTCCGTCGGTCTCTCTCCCTGAAAAGATCGAGCTCTGTTTCCAGCATATTGTATTTCAGCGCATTATCTACTGATAAAAGCACCTTCTCCAGCGAAAGAGGCTTTTCAATAAAGTCATAGGCACCTAATTTCGTGGCCTTAACTGCAGTTTCGATTGTGCCATGGCCTGAGATCATAATTACCTGCACACCTGGGTACAGTTCCCTGATCCTCTTCAGCGTTTCTAAGCCGTCGATATCGGGCATCCATATGTCCAGCAATATGATATCTGGAATGGTTTCCTTAATCATATCCAAGGCCTTCAAACCCCCATCGGCAGTCATCACCTCAAAGCCTTCATCGGCGAGAATACCGCGTAGAGATTGAATTATACTTGGCTCATCATCTACTATCAGTACTGTATCTGCCATGTCGCTGCCCGTTGCCCGTTATTTTTTCAACTGATCATTGACCACCGAGGACGCCCATATTTGTTTCGTTCACTTTAAGCACTTTATCAGCCTAAGGCTGATTTAGCTCACTTTACACTTTAGTCACTTTCCGGTTACAATCCCATCATCTCACATGCAATATGAGCGGCTTTTTTGGAAGCACCACCTTGCCCGAGTTGCTCCCTTACCGATCTCAACGCCTTTTTCATATCTGTTCTTACCCCATCATTTTTTAGGATGGCTAAGCCTTCTTCTGCTAAATGAAGGGCTGTTGCCTTGTTTTGAATCAATTCTGGAACTATAGTTTTCCCAGCAACCAAGTTTACCAGTCCGATCTCGGACACCTTTGCAAGGAATCGGACGATATTATAGCTTAAGGGGGATACCTTATAGGTAATTACCATGGGTGTTTCCATTATTGCTGCCTCTAAGGTGGCGGTTCCCGAGGCAATTAAGGCCAGATCAGCTATCTTCAGGAATTTCCTTGTATCAGTCCTTCCAATGGTAATATCTATTTTGGCATTTTTTACATAGGGCTTGACCACATCGTCTCTCACTGTAGATGCCAATGGCAAAATGCAACACAGGCGAGGATAAAAGCGGGAAATAATTTGGGCTGCACCGATCATTACAGGCATATGCCTGGCAATCTCCTCAGCCCTGCTTCCAGGAAGCAAGCCAAGGATAGGGCCCCTCTCATAACTAATGCCTAGAGCTTCCTTGATTTCTTTCTTACCCCTTTTAGGTAAGGATATATCCAGGAGTGGATGACCCACATAGTGTACCCTAAGGCCAAATCTCCGGTAGAATTCCTTCTCAAAGGGGAGAATAACCGCGACACGGTCTACCCTTTTGGCTATCTTTCTCACCCTCCTTTTTCGCCATGCCCAGACCTGGGGTGGAATATAGTAAAATACGGGGATACCAAGAGCGTGGGCCTTTCTGGCTAAATTTAGATTAAAGCCTGGATAGTCAATAAGTATTAGGAGATCTGGAGGGCTAGCAGTTAAGATCATCTTTAATTCCCTCAGGGCCCGAAGGATGTATGTAATTCTGGGTATGAGCTCGGTCATTCCTACCACGGCCATAGCTGATAATTGATACATAGTCCTGACGCCGACCTTCTCCATCTCTGGACCACCAAGCCCAAAGAATGTTATCTCAGGGGCGAGATTCTTGAGTGCCAGGACCAAACGTGCCCCATAAATATCACCTGAGGCCTCTCCTGCTATGATCATTACGCTTTTTTTAGGGCTCAATTCAGGACAGCGTCTTTGTGTTTCTTTTTATCTGGTTAATGATAGAGAGGGCGACAGCAAGGGCCTTTTTTCCGTCAACTCCAGAGACCTTAGGCCCTGTCCCCCTTTTTATGGCCTCTACAAAGGATCTAATCTGATCGGCTAAGGGATCACTATCAGGATATCTATCATCCCTATGGATCAAAGGGGAAAGATGAGTGGAGTTTTTCCTATCTCCTTCGAGCTGGGTTACACTGATCTTTCTTTTGCCATAATCAACTGATATGTAGCTATCAGGTTGGAAGATCCGGATCATTCTAAGAGATTCATTTGAGACCCGGCTTGCTGTCAGATTTGCTACGGTACCATTGGCAAACATAATCCTCACATTAGCAACATCTATCTTATCACTCATAACAGGCATCCCAACGGCATCTATTTTCTTGATCCCCGAATTTACGAGGTGCAGGATAATGTCCAGATCATGGATCATGAGGTCCAAAATCACATTTACATCAGTCCCTCTCTTAGTAAAACGGTTAAGCCGATGAGATTCAATAAAAATAGGCTTGGAAAGCAGCGACTCCATCTTAACTACCGCGGGATTAAAGCGTTCTATGTGTCCTATCTGCAAAATAGCATTATTCTTTTCTGCAATTTCTATCAGACTATCAGCATCCCTCAGTTTAAGGGTGATGGGCTTTTCAACTAACAGATGCGTGCCGTGGGCCAAAATATCATGTCCAATTTCAAAGTGGGACACTGTTGGAACTGCCAAACTGAGGCCATCCACACAGGGAAGAAGTTCGGTATGGCTACTATAGGCTTTCGTATTATACTTTCGTGCGACATTTTTTGCCCTTTCAAAATCTATATCGGCGAGCCCAACCAGATCAACATCTTCCATAGAGGCATACTTCTGGGCATGCAGCTCGCCTGCGTAGCCTACCCCGACAACACCTAACCGTAATTTTTGGTCCATTGCCTGCCCACCACCTGCCCGCTCGTGCCTTGCAATGGCAGGCGGGTCGTCCCGCTTTGCGGGACTCAGGCGAGGCGGGCGCGTCCGTTGCCCGTTATCCGTTGTCTGTTCCTCCATACTACCTTCCACTTTATCTGGACACTACGGCAATGCCTTTACCGTCTGCCAGCCGGATCATCTCCTCTTTATCGAAAATGATGGTCTTTCCTGACTCTATCGCCAGAACAGATGCATTAACACCTGACATAACCTTAATGGTGTCAAGACCGACAGCAGGCAGATCAAACCTAAAATCCTGATTGGGCTTACTAACCTTAACAACCACCGCATCTTTTTTGGCTAGTTCTCCTCCCCTTAGTATTGTCTTATTGGTTCCCTCTATGGCCTCTACTGCCAGGACTGTCTTTTTTCTCACCACCACACAATGCCCTATATCCAGGCGTCCCAATTCTTTGGCTACCATCCAGCCAAATTCTATGTCCTCCATCTCGTCTTTTCTCGGTCTTCTTTTGGTAAGACAGCCACGTGGTGCCAGAAGTTCCGGGAGATACGTAGTAGAACTTACAACGGTTATCCCTTCTTTTTCAAGCTCCCTGGCCGCAGCCCTTAAGATGTCGTCATCATGGAAGATTAATAATTTTCCAGCGACTGCCAGCCCTTTTAGATCTGGTCTTACATTGGTAAACATGTTGGCCTTTGTGATCGCCCCTGCCATTAGAACATGACGTACCGCACTCGATTTGAGGACACTGATCAAATGACCTAATTGACCAAGCCCTACCCAGGTAATTTCATCAACTTTGCTGGCCAACTCCGGCATAGTCTCTCCCTTATGTGCCACAGCAATTACCTTTAATCCCATTCTCCTGGCTGAGTCGGCTACCAAGAGGGGAAACCTTCCACTCCCTGCTATGAGGCCTATTTTATCCATTTTCAATTGCCCGTTCACTACCGAACAACACCCCTTTTGGAGCTGACCAGAAAATCAAGCAACATCTGTAATTCCTTAAAAGGTGGTATCTCTGTCCTGACCCTTTCCAGTGCCTCATTAAGCAGATGATGATCACGCCATATGATCTGATAGGCCCTTCTTAGGTTATTGATTGTTTCCTGAGAAAACCCTTCTCTTTTAAGGCCTCTATGATTCAATCCATACAATTTAGCCCTGTCTCCAGAGGCCATCATGAAAGGAGGGATATCTTTGACCGTGGCCGATTTCCCTCCAATGAATGCGTAGGCCCCTATCCTGACAAACTGATGTATGGCTACCAGGCCCCCAATGATGGCGTGGTCACCTATCTCTATATGACCGCCAAGGGTCGCAGCGTTTGACATAATAATGGAGTTACCCAAAGTACAGTCATGGGCTACATGGGCATAGGCCATAAGGTAGTTCCTGTTGCCAACGTTTGTGACTCTGTCCTGCTTTGTGGTGGCCCGATTAACAGTTACAAACTCCCTTATAATGTTTTCATCCCCAATAATAACCCTGGTATCCTCACCCTGATAAGCGATATCTTGGGGAGGAAAACCAATGGAGGCGAAAGGATAAATCTTGTTTTTTTCCCCTATTACCGTATTGCCATCTATAACCACATGGGAGCCAATAACGGTATCCCTGCCTACTGTGACCTTTTCGCCTATGATTGAAAATGGCCCGATTTTAACCCCGTCGGCTATCTGCGCCCTGGGGGACACCACAGCAGATGGATGAATATCTATTCCCATTTTTCTTACCTTATTGCAGCTACTAACTCGGCTTCTGCTGCTACGGTATTATGCACCATTGCCTTACCTTTCATTTTCCATATTCTGCTCCCTTTTCTCATGGCAGCCAGTTCGAAAATGATCTGGTCGCCAGGAACAATCGGTTTCCTAAATCTTACCTTTTCCATGGCCACGAAGTATATGGCATCAGCCCCCTTTTTTTTCATACTTTCTGGTTCCGATAATCTGGCAAGTATTCCGCCCACCTGAGCCATGGCCTCTATCACCAAAACACCAGGCATAATCGGGTTTTCTGGAAAATGACCCTCGAAGAAAGGCTCATTTATGGTGACATTCTTGATCCCAACTATTCTGTCTCCCAACTCAAGTTCGGTAATCATATCCACCAGCAGAAACGGATGCCTGTGTGGCAGTATCTTTACGATGTCCTTATACGTGAGGGGTAAATCCATACACACCTGCTCTTATTTTAATTGTTTTTCCAGTTCCTTAACCCTATTTTCTAACTCCTTCAACCTTTCTGAATACTCAGGGAGCTTCCTTATATGCCCCCTGGTTTTCAACCAGAGGCGGTGAGGCATTGTTGGAAGTCCTGAGACAACCTCTCCTGCGGGAATGGATTTGGCCACACCAGATCCTCCAACTATCATTACCCGATCGCCTATCTCAAGGTGATCGATAATACCAACCTGTGGTCCTATAACGACGTTCCTTCCTATCTTGGTGCTTCCTGCAATGCCTGCCTGGGCAACAATGATGGTATTTTCACCCACAACTACGCTATGCCCTATCTGAACAAGGTTATCGGTCTTTACTCCCTCGCCAATCAATGTCTTACCAAAGGCGGCCCTATCAATAGCATTCTGTGCCCCGATTTCTACCCTATCCTCTATCTGAACAATCCCTGTCTGGGGAATCTTGACGCTTACATCACCATCCCTGGCGTAACCAAAGCCATCACTTCCTATAACAGTTCCCGCGTGAATAATTACCTCCCTCCCTATTATAGAGTCGGACATTATTGTTACATTTGGATAGAGAACACTTCCATCTCCCACTGTGACCCTGTCGCCCACGTATACACCTGGAAAAAGAGTGACTTTATTGCCTATTGCTGACCCCCTCCCGATATACACGAGAGGATAGATAGATACATCTTCTCCTATGTGAGTTCCTTGTCCAATTTCGGCCTTTTCACTTATTCCCGGGAACCGAGGAACAGGAGGAGCAAATATGGCCGCCACCCTGGCATAAACAAGGTAGGGATCAGGAACTATCAATTGGGGTCCTCGGTAAAGACTGGTCAGCTCCTTTACGATAACGGCCGATGCCTTTGTTACCTTGACCTGATCCCTTAATCGCGGGTCTGCGAAAAAGGATATCTCTCCCTTCTCAGCCAAAACAAGGGAGTTGATCCCTTTTATTGCAACCTGATCATCACCTATAACAGTGCCACCTGCTGATTCAGCGATATGCTTAAGGGTCAGTTCCAATGCTACTCACCTATTCTTTGCCTTCCTTTTTCACCTGATTATAGGCCCTGATAACCTTTTCAGTAATGTCGAGTGACTCAGCCCGATACAGAACACCACCCGCCCTCTTCTCCATTATCAAGATAAAGCCTTCCTCGGACCCTATCTTTTCAATAACCTTACCCAAATCCTTCAAGATCCTTTGTTTTTCTTTTTCCTGGGCCCTTATCATCTCTTCATTGAGATCCTTGAAAAAGTATTCTAACTCCCTGGTCTTTCTTTCAATAGTCCTCCTTTTGTCTTCCTGGGCATCCATACTCAACATCATTGCCTGTTTCTCTAAGTCCTTCCTTAAATCAAACAGCTCTTTTTGCCTTGTATCAAGCTGCCTCTGAAGGACCTCTTTTTTCTTCTTGAGAATCTGGGTGACCTTTTGCCCTTCCTTGGATTCCTGAAGACATCTTTGAAGATCAACTACCCCAACCCTGATAAGTTCTTCCCCCATGACCATATTATAAGCTAATAGGGTTACCATAATAATGGTGGAAAATAGGAAACCTTTCCTCATTTCTGACCCCTTGCTTTGTGTAATTGTTTTTCGTTGGAAATAGGTCAACCAAACGTCTCAGATTTTCTATCCCGCTAAGGCGGGAAAATCGCAAGTCTTTTGGTGGCGGTCGGGGCCAAGCCCCAAAGTTGAAATTAGGATTGCATAGTACACTATTTCTCTTCTATTAGTCAACTCACCTAAAACGGTGTCCCAATGGTAAAATCCCAGACGCTTGATGGCTCACCAGGCCTCTGGTCAAGGTTTTTCCCCCATTCAAAACGTAGAGGCCCTACCGGTGAATACCATCGTATCCCTGCTCCAGCACCCCGCCTGATTCCACTAAAGGTATACGCCTCATCCTCAGTAAAGACATTTCCAGCATCAAAGAATAGGACACCAACCACTCCCTGTTCCTTCACCAAGGGAAATCGGTACTCGATGTTATATACCATCATCTTTTCTCCTCCTATCTTGTCACCGGTGTCCGGATCAAGAGGTGAAATGGCGCCATAATCAAATCCCCTGACCGTATTCATTCCTCCTAATACGAATTTTTCATACACGGGCAATTTGCCTCCTGTCCTCTTCTTAACATAGCCCCATCTGCCCTGTAAAGAAAATGCTGAATCCCAGAAAAAGGGGAAAAACCAGGCTGATCTGGCCCTGTATTTGGTAAAATAGTTATCTCCCCCTAGGATGCCGCCTGCATATTCTACTGACAAGGCGTTAGTGGAGCCCTTTCTGGGGTTAAAGCGTCTATCTCTGCTATCTCTGGTAACGCCAAGGGTCATGCTGCTTGTGATGTTTTTTCCCACCATATCCCTTATTGCCACAGATGCTGTTTCTGCTACATCCGAGATGTATGCATCATCATAGGTATAGATAACCGATCCCCTGGTGAAATCAATTCCTAAGGGAAAACCAAAGTTCAATCTTCCCCCCGCGCTGTCCTTGGTGTATTCGTCATATTCGTATTCCCAGTCATATAGATCAATACCTGCTGATAGGGGCTTATCAAATAGCCACGGCTCAATAAAACTTAAGGAATATCTCGTGGACACGGAGCTCAGGGACGCCCTCCCTGATAATGTCTGCCCACGGCCAAAGAGGTTGGACTGTGATATTTCCAGCATCCCTATAGCCTTTTCCACCGAACTATATCCCGCACCAACGGAAAACATACCGGTTGGTCTTTCCTTAATATCTATAGTGAGGATCATCTCTTCATCGCTGTTCCCCCTTGCTGTGTTAACCTCCACCGCCTCAAAGAAACCGAGGCGATGAAGATTCTGAGTGCCCCTTTTTAGCTTCTTCCCACTGAAATATGCACCCTCAATAACCTTTAGCTCCCGGCGAATAACCTTATCCCTCGTTTTGTCATTTCCAGTGATCGTTATTCTCTGAAACCTCACCTTCTTTCCTTTCGAAATCCGGTATATGATATCAACCTTATGTTCTTTATCATCTTCTTTGACCTCGGGGGAGACATCGACAAAGGCATAGCCTTCATCTGCATAAATCCCACTCAAAGCTAATGTATCAGATCTTATCACCTCCCTATTGTATACCTTCTCTTTTGTTATTTTAAGAACCTGATAGAGCTCATCAACTTCCTTTATCAGGTCTCCCTGGATACTCACCTTTCTCATACCATATTGAGGGCCTTCATTGATCTCAACGGTAATTTTAAGCCCCTCATCTTTTTTGTAAGAGATCTCCGGCTCACTTACTCTTGCCCTTATGTAGCCGTTGTTGTAGTAAAATGATTTTATTTTGAGTATATCACCTTCCAATTTTTTCCTATCCAAACGACCAGAGTTACTAAGAAAGGAGAAAAACCCCTTCTCGTTTGTCTTCATAAGGTCTTTTAGGTCATCATCACTAATCTTATCATTCCCCACAAAGGTAATGTTCCTTATATAGACCTTATCTCCTTCCTTGATTTGATAAATGAGGATCACCTCATTGTTGGGGAGATCCTCGATCTTTTCTCGTATTTCAACATTGTAATATCCTTTTTCATGGTAGTGATCCTTCAACCTCTCTATGCTGTCTTTGATAGCTTTCCTATTGAGGATAGAGTATTTTTTTATCCCCAAAACCTCCATCAGATCCTCTTCCTTTATCTTCTTGTTCCCCTCAAACTTAATCTTACCAATCGATGGTTTTTCGCTCACCTTAAAGGTGACTATTTTGCCTCCGGGGCCCTCCTCAACGTCTATCTGGACATCCTCAAAAAAACCCATTTGATATATTGACCTAAGATCCTTATCCAGGGTGGCTGGGTCAAATATCGCCCCCTTTTTACTCTCAATTGATGCAAAGATGGCATCAGTTTCAATCCTCTCATTTCCCTTAACAGAGACCGAGTCTATCTGGATCATACCCTTAATCCGGTTTTTTACTGTTGCTGCTGCCCGCTCCATTATCTGAGCTAACTCATCCATCGTATCGGCGGAAACATACACAGAAAAAGGTCTCCCTTCAGTTGTTGCGGGAAGGACCGTAAGGTCAACACTTATCTTTTCTCCGATCTGGGTAAGACTCCCTTTTATTAACCAATCGATCTTTTTTTCCTTGGCCAACCTTCTTACAAGACCTACATCTGCTATCTCTATCTTGGATAGTTTGCTGGTATTTACCACCGCTGGATCGAGAAGATCAAATCCTTCCCCCATCAATCTCGCTCCCAACATCCCTTGGAGCTCTAAGGTGAGGTGATCCATAGGCTTTGGTGCATAAATCTTGAAAGGAAGAACGGCTATCTTCTCTGGCAGCTGTGCCCTTACATTGGTAGGTATCAAAAGAGGGATCATGAATGAGAAAACAAGAGAAGGCCCCAATATATGGCCAGAATAAGAGAGTATCTTTTGAATCATGAACCTTAGTAGCGCCCGTTGTTGGTTGTGCATGGTCCGTTGAGACAGGTCGTAAAAGCAGACAATTCGAACAAATCGAAAGAACGGCATTTGAGGGTTTTATTTCTCATCCAGGTGTTTGGGATACAAATACCACTAACATTACCTACTATGCAAACCTGCCATCAACCAATTGGAACTGCCTGGACATCTGGTGGGCGAGCTCCAGATTATGGGTAGCTATGACCAAGGCCAAGCCCTTGCTCTTATTGAGGTAAAGCAGCAGCTTTGTTATCTCGCCACCTGTTACCTTATCCAGGTTTCCTGTAGGCTCATCCGCTAAGAGCAATTTGGGCCCCATAATTAACGCCCGGGCAATTGCAACCCTTTGCTGTTCTCCTCCAGAAAGCTCACCAACTCTGTGGCCCATCCTATCCCTTAAACCCACCTGGGAGAGTATAGCTGAGGCCATTTCAGCAGATTCTCTCTTGCCATGGCCGGATATTAAGGCGGGAATCATCGTGTTTTCCTCGGCGTTAAATTCAGGAAGAAGATGATGCAGCTGGAAGACAAAACCTATTTCCCGATTTCTGATCTTACTCAGGCGCATCTCGTCCATCTGATAGACATCACTGCTTTTGAAAAAAACCTTACCCTTGGATGGCGGCTCCAATGTTCCCATAATATTGAGCAGGGTTGACTTGCCTGCTCCGGAGGGCCCTATTATGGCAAGGGATTCACCTGGTGATACCTGTAGGTTGATCCCTTTCAGCACTTGAATTATCTGACCATTGTTTTCAAAGCTTTTATGGATATCTTCTATCTGCAGCATGGGTTTTTCCACCTGAAAATAGCCTTCTCACTCGACCACTATAGACCTTGATAAAAAATTTTTGACATTTGGGCTTTGTAATTTGACATTTTTACTTCAATATTCTCATTCATATCTCAATGCCTCTACAGGATTTAGTTTAGAGGCCTGCCATGAAGGGTAGATAGTGGCCAAAAAAGAGATGATTACTGCGGCTAATGCGATTGAGACAACATCTAACCACTCCATTCTCACAGGCAGGGTAGTTATGTAGTATACGTCTGGAGGAAGGTTAATAAACTTATATCTTGCCAGGAGATAGCAGAGAATGGATCCGAACATCAGTCCCAATACGGTACCGATAAGGCCAACGAAAAGGCCCTGAAAGATAAAAATAGACATGATGCTTTTTGATGATGCCCCCATAGTTCTCAGTATCGCAATATCGCGAGTCTTTTCCATAACCAACATGACTAAGGAACTGATTATGTTAAGCGCACCCACGAGAACTATCATGATCAGGATAATAAACATGGTCACCTTTTCGAGCTTTAAGGCGGAGAAAAGGCTCTTGTTCATCATCTTCCAATCCTTGGTCCAGTAAGGGTAGCCAAGTCTGTCCTGAATAACTTCGCCTATCTTATCACTCTCATCTATGTCTTTCACCTTTAGTTCGATCACTGTCACCTCATCTCCAAGGGAAAGAAAATCCCGCGCATCGGCCAAAGAGAGGTAAATCAGTGAACTATCATAGTCATACATGCCGGATTCAAAAAGGGCCTTTACCTCAAATGAACCCTCATTGGCCACCCTCCCTAATGGCGTCAATTTGCCTATAGGTGATACCAGGGTTACGGTATCTCCAGGCAGTGCTCCTATCCGTTTGGATAACTCGCTGCCAAGAATGATTCCTTGAGGGTCGGCCTTAGACCTCTTCAAAAGGCTAAGGGAGCCTTGTTTTATCATCGAATCAATGTCGAGTACCTTCCCTGCGGTGGCAGGATCAAGGCCCCTGAGAAGCGCCCCAGCGATATTGCCGCCATGTTTAATCATTACCTGGCTATAGATAAATGGTGTTGCTGAAAGAACACCATCCACCTCCAAGGCCTTCTCCATAACAGCCTCTGTTTCTGTGATGCCCCCCTTATAGCTTAAGATAAGCAGATGCGAATTTACGCCAAGTATCTTTTTCATCAAATCTTCCCTGAAGCCGTTCATAACTGCCAGGACTACGATCAGGGCCATGACCCCTATCATTATTCCCAGAATGGAAATACCAGTTATGATAGAGATAAACCCTTGCTTTCTCTTTGCCTTTAAATATCTGAGAGAGAAGAATGTTTCAAAAGACATAGAACTTAGGTGCCCAAAGTGAGCTAAAGCCCGCCCTGGCGCTATGCTATCTAATTGGCCTACCAAATCTATAAGCCAGTACGTGCTCGAATTAGCCTAGTAAGCCAACAGGCCAGGACTGGGCCAGGGTTATAAGTGCCTAAACGCAAAAAAACCTGATAAACTCAACGAACTCAACTATTTCTTCCTCATCTGAGGGAAAAGGATCACATCCCTGATAGAAGGGGAATCGGTGAGGATCATGACCAGCCTATCTATTCCAATACCCTCTCCTGCTGTAGGAGGCAGCCCATATTCCAAGGCCTTGATATAATCCTCATCCATAAAAAGGGCCTCCTCATCGCCTGAATCCCTCAAGGAAGCCTGTTTAAGAAATCTCTCCCGCTGATCATCCGGGTCATTGAGCTCGGAGAAGCCATTTACAATCTCTTTTCCAGCTACAAATAGCTCAAATCTCTCTGCAATCTCGGAATTCTCATCCTTTCTCCTGGAAAGGGGGCTCACCTCTATCGGGTAGTTGACAACAAAGGTGGGCTGCATTAATTGTGGCTCAACTATGTGCTCAAAGAGCCTCACCAATACGCTTCCGATGTCTTCATTATCCTTTACCTCAACTCCCTTGGCCCTCGCAAGATCCCGTAATGCCTGACTATCGGAAAGGACATCCTCTGCGATACCACCAATATCCTTCAGGGAATCGGTCAGCGAGATCCTGGGCCATGGGGGAGTAAAATCTACCAGATTGCCCTGGTATTTGACGGTCAGCTGGCCAAAGAGCTTCTTGAGGAGATATACAAAAAGTTTTTCGGTTAACTCCATGAGGTCTTCATACGTTGCATAGGCAACATAGAATTCGAGCATGGTAAATTCCGGATTGTGGTTCGTTGAGATCCCCTCATTGCGAAAATTCCTGTTTAATTCATAGATCCTCTCCAGCCCTCCCACCACAAGCCTTTTCAGATAAAGCTCCGGGGCTACCCTCAGATAAAGATCCATGTCCAGTGCATGGTGATGTGTCTGGAATGCTCTGGCTGTGGCACCGCCTGGAATGGATTGCATCATTGGAGTCTCTACCTCGATAAAACCTTGTGTATCAAAGAACTCCCGGATGGTCTGGATTATCCTACTTCTTATGACAAAGGTTTGCCTGACAGTATCATTCACTATCAGATCGAGGTACCTTTGGCGGTACCTGGTTTCCACATCTATTAGTCCGTGATATTTTTCTGGCAATGGCCTTTGGGATTTTGAAAGAAGAACAACGGAGTTGGCCAGGAGGGTCAGTTCCTCTGTCTTGGTCCTAAAAAGCTCGCCGGTAAGCCCCACATGATCGCCTCTATCTATGAAGGTAAAGATCTCAAAACTATCGTCTCCAACCCTATCTTTCCGTATGTATGCCTGAAGTTGACCAGTTCCATCCTTGATGTGGATGAAAACCGCCTTCCCAAAATCCCTGATGGACATAACCCTTCCGGCCAGGGTGAAGGCATCAGTAATCTCCTCAAGCGCACTCTGGTCCATGGTACCAAATCGATGTACCACTTCCTCTACCGTGATATCTCTCCTGAAGCCCGATGGGTAAAGGTTAAGACCCTTTGATCGTAATTTCCTGACCTTTTTCTTTATTTCCCTGATGACCCCACTGGATTCATCCATTAGAGAGATCCCTTTCAGTTAAAAAATCCCAAGCAAATGAACTCAGGGCTTCGCCCGGATTGGAGTATTGGAGAACAAATGAATCTTTCCTTGACTAATTCCTATTTTTATTTTAAGTGCTTACGTGTAATCCAATTACAGCTCTTAGTCAAGACAAAAGAAAGAATTAATAGGTATTGTAATTTTCTCTCCATTTTTGTAGAAACAATAAAAAGTATCTTTCAAAGGAGGAATAGCATGGCCAAGATGTTATGGAAACCATCGGAAGAAAGGATCAAGAGTTCTAACATGTACAAATTTATGCGCTTTGTGAACGAGAAATATGGAACTCGCTTTACAGAATATGGCCCCCTTTACCAGTGGTCAGTTGATAATATACCTGAATTTTGGGCATCTATTTGGGATTTCACCGAGATCAAGGCCTCTAAGGGCTATGAAAAGGTTGTTGATGATCTCAACAAGTTCCCAGGTGCCAGTTGGTTTGTTGGGGCAAGGCTAAATTTTGCCGAAAATCTCCTAAGGTATAGGGATGATCATACAGCTTTTATATTCAAGGGGGAAACTCAAAAACTGGCCAGGATGAGTTATGCAGAACTTTATGACTCCGTGGCGCGCCTTGCAAAATCGCTTCGTGGCATGGGGGTTGTCGCGGGAGATCGAGTAGCTGCCTACATGCCCAATATGATGGAGACAGCTATCGCCATGCTTGCTGCTACCAGTATTGGTGCTACATGGGCTTCCTGTGCCACAGACATCGGTCCAGGGGCAGTCTTGGATCGCTTTGGCCAGATCGAACCCAAGGTTTTATTTACCGTTGATGGATATTTCTATAAAGGAAAGGCCTTTAACTCTCTCTCCAATGCGGCTGCGGCTGTAAATGGACTCCCTTCAGTTGAAAAGGTTATCGTATCCTCCTATACAGAAGGGAAGCCTGATATTAGCGAGATCCCCAAATCCGTACATTATGACGACTTTTTATCCAAGGAAAAGGGACTTGAGATTCAATTTGAACAATTGCCTGCTGGTCATCCTGTGTTTATCATGTTTTCCTCTGGAACAACTGGTAAGCCAAAGTGTATGGTTCAGGGATCTGCTGGAATTCTCGCCAATCAACTAAAGGAGTTGATACTCCATACCGACCTAAAACGAGAAGATATCCACTTCTTTATCACCACCTGTAGCTGGATGATGTGGAACTGGATGCTCACCTCTTTGGCCACAGGAAACACCCTGATTCTCTACGACGGCAATGCCCTTTATCCTGATCCGGGTGCTATGTGGAAATTAATCCAGGATGAAAAGGTCACAATGTTTGGTTGCAGCGCAAGCTATATCAATTTTATTAGAGGGCAAGGAGTCAGGCCCGGGAGGGATTACGATTTATCATCATTGACACAAATATGGCAGACTGGCTCACCTCTTTTGGCCGAAGGATTTGAGTATGTGTACCAGGAAGTCAAAGAAGATGTGTGGTTTAATTCCAGCTCTGGCGGCACAGACATCAATGGGTGTTTTTCCAGTGGAAATCCCATTAGTCCTGTATATGCCGGTCAATTACAGGCCCCAGCCTTAGGAATGAAAGTGAAGGCATATGATGAAAATGGTGGTTCAGTGCTTGATCAACAAGGAGAACTTGTCTGTGAGGCCCCTGCTCCTTCAATGCCCCTTTATTTCTGGAATGACCCGGACGGCAAGAAGTATGAAGACGCGTACTTCACTGAATATCCCGGGGTTTGGCGTCATGGTGACTACATCGTGATCCATAGTGATACCGGGGGGATTACCTTCTTTGGACGTTCTGATTCGGTGCTACAGCCTTCTGGGGTCAGAATAGGTACCGCTGAGATATATAACCAAGTTGAAGAGATGGAAGAGGTTGCTGACAGCCTCGCGATTGGTCAGAACTGGCGGGGAGACGAGCGTATTCTTCTCTTTGTTAAGCCTGCTGAAGGATATCAGCTCACAGATGATCTGAAAAACAAGATCAAGGTGACTTTGCGTACAAAGGCCTCCCCCAGACATGTCCCTGCTGAAATCATCGAGGTGTCGGATGTTCCCTATACCCTGAATATGAAGAAGGTTGAAAGTGCGGTCACAAATATAGTAAATGGGAGGCCAGTCGTAAATAGAGATGCCTTGATGAATCCAGAGTGCCTGGATTACTATGAGGATTACTATGAAACGCACCTTAAAGAGGTTTAAACGGAGGGAGTAGCTAAGCCCGGCGGCGTGTTCCGCCCAAGATTTTTGGTGTAACGGGTTATCCTAAGATTTTCTTTATCAGCGCTACCAATTCTTCTGGCTCTTCTGGTTTTTCAATATAGGCTTCAGGTTCAGGTATAGATTGACCAGCAAATTCATCCAGTACTTCCTGGGAGCGGAAGAAACTTTTTGGGGCTATAGCAGAGAGTACAATCACAGGAGTATCCTTAAAAGGCTCATCAGTCTTCAATTCGCGATACATCCTGATTCCACTCTGTTTTGGCATCAATACATCCAAGATAATCAAATCCGGTTTATCCTCCCTTACTTTACCCATGCCCTCCACACCGTTCTTGGCTACCACGGCCTCATAGCCGGCTCTTTCCACAATTTTTGACACAAGCTTTCGTACATCTTCATCATCGTCAACAACAAGAACCTTCTTCATGATGCATCCTCCCTTTATTTCTTATCAGCAACCAAGACACAAAGACACCAAGATTATAGCGCAATTCTTGTATATGTACATTAGAGGCCGCACATACTGTTTTTTTGCGATGAAATATTCCCTCGTTGATGGGCCAATATAATTCCTTTTTCCCCTTTGTGTCTTGGTGACTTAGTGGCTGAATAGTTACTTCTTAGCTTAGAATCAGCCTTGATGACTCTCATTTGCTGTCGCTCCCTTTATGGCTATGTCCCTATAGGGAATCGAGTGGTAAATGTTGACCCTTTTCCGGGTTGTGACTCTACCGTGATGGTTCCACCATGTTCCTGAACTATCTTCTGGGTAATCAGGAGACCGAGACCAGTACCTCTTCCCTCCTTGGTCGTAAAAAAATTAGTAAATAGCTTCTCTTTGACTTCTTCATCCATACCACAACCGTTGTCAGAGACCTCAAATCTGACTGTGCCATCATTATCAAGAATTGTCCTTACTCGCACCACCCATTGTTTTTCTTTGTTAGTGTCAAAAAGGCACGCATCTATGGCGTTGGAAACCAGGTTAAGCAAACAGCGATGAATACCTTTTGCATCCAGAAGTACCTCCCGCAAGGATGGATCAAAATCTTTAATAATCTCTACGCCATATTCCTTTGCCCTCGCTTCCATAGCTGCACAGACCTTATTCGCAAGCTCATTGGGAAAACAGGGTTCATATTCCAGTTCGCTTTCTTTTGAGTATTCAACGAGATCAAGGACTAGATCGGAAATCCTCCCCATGTTCCTTTCCACTATGTCCCAGCCGGTTTTCAGGGAATCTGTCCCGTTTTCTTTAGAGGCTGTGTTTACCAAATAGACCCCACCTTTCAGGCCAAATAAGGTATTCTTGAGATAATGGCCAAGGCTCCCTACAGTTTGCCCGATAGCTGCTAACCTCTCAGATTTGATGAGCTCCTGCTGTAGCCTTTGTATCTCCCTTACCCTTTCCTCCACCTCCATCTTGACGGTACTCCAGTACCTGACCCTCCGTGAGAGTTCTCTGTAATCAAAGGGTTTAGGTATATAATCATCTGCCCCAATATCCAATCCCTTCACCTTATCAGGTATCTTCCCCTTCACAGTGAGCATAATAATAGGGATAAGCTTGGTATCTTCAGAACCTTTCAGCCTCCTGCATACCTCATAGCCATCTATTTTGGGCATCTTTATATCGAGTATTATGAGGTCAGGCCGGTATTCTTCTACCTGCCAAAGGGCCTGCTCCCCATCATAGGCCTCCGAGGTATGGCATCCTTCAGCACGCAACCTCTTGGTCAGCAATTCCACAGTATCTACATCATCATCCACTATCAATATCTTGGCCTTGTGAGTCATTTAAACTTCCATAAACGGATTATGGATTAGGCTTCAGGAAATGCTCGATGTGTCTGGGCAACTCTCGGACATCAATAGGCTTGGCGATATAGCCATCAAAACCTATGGCCAAGGCCTCCTCTCTATCGCCCTTCATCGCGTGGGCCGTCAGGGCGATTATCGGGATATGCCGAAGGTCCTGATCGCCCTTTAGTCTCCTTGTCACCTCATAACCATCCATCTTGGGAATGTAGAGATCCAACAGGATCAGATCCGGGTTCTCGGCCCTTGCCCTTTCTACCGCCTCTTCCCCGTCAACCGCCTCAACTACCCGATAGCCATTATGCTTCAATACCTTGATCACCATTTCACGGTTATCCAGATCATCCTCCACCACCAAGACCTTTTTCACTGAGCCTTCCCTGATGCCTCTGTCGTTCATAACTACTCCTGGTTCAAGCCACACAATATGTTTCAAGGGTATTCTTAGCCACTTTGAGGATCTCCTCCATGCCGATTATCCCCTTCTTCACGATCATCTCCACCTTGCCATTCAGCTCCTGTGTTTGCTTTTTGGTTAATTCTTTGCCAGTAAGTACTATAATCGGGATCTCCTTGGTCTCCTCGCCCCCTTTAAGATACTCAATGACATCGAAGCCATCCACGTTGGGCATCATCAAATCCAGGATAATGAGATCCGGTCGAGAGCGCTTCACCGATTCAATGGCCTCTTGCCCATCGTAGGCCTTAGCAGTTTGGTAACCCTCTTCTCGTAATAGCTTGCTGATCAATGCAACTTGATCCGGTTCATCATCCACCACCAAAACCCTTTTCTCACCTGCCACCCGAGAGGGTTTTAGCTCTTCTCCTATGCCCGCCTCTCCATAATCCAGCTTAGCAGCCTCTGCCCTTGCAGGCAATGTGAAGCAAAATGTAGTGCCATGTCCGTATTTGCTCTTTACCCATATAGTTCCCTCCTGCATTTCAACCAGCCCCTTGCAGATGCTGAGCCCCAAGCCTGCCCCCTTATATTGACTGGTGGCTAGGGTATCGAGCGGTTTAACCTTATCAAAGAGCCTATTCAGGTCTCTCTTCCTGATTCCTATACCGGTATCCGAAATGCAGACCTCCACGAATTTGGGGTGCCTGTCCTTATCACGTCCCATCTCGGAGGCCTTGGCCCGGACGCTGATACGGCCTTCTGAGGTAAATTTAATGGCATTGTCAACGAGATTCGTCACCACTTGCCTGACCCTATCCGGATCCGCGTGCGCTAGGGGCAATTCTTCATCAAAAGCCGTTTCTAGCACCAATCCCTTCTTGTCTAGTAATGGATCAAGGGCGGAAATCGTTTCTCCTATAAGATCCTTGACATTCACCGGCTTCACGTCCAACTCCATCCTTCCGGACTCAATCCTGGATATATCCAAGACATCATTGATTAACGTAAGCAGATGTTTGGCATTTCTGTGTATTTTTGTGAGGCTCTTCTCCTGTTCATCGGTGATATATCCATCCACCCGATCCAGGAGAAGATCCGTATAACCGAGAATGGAATTCAGTGGCGTCCTGATCTCATGAGACATATTCGCGAGAAATGTTGATTTGAGCTCATCAAATCTCTTAAGCTGTATGTTTGCCTGCTCAAGCTCCGCTGTTTTCTGTTCCAGCTCGTCGTGGGTCCTCTGAAGCGCCTCCCTCGCCTCTCTGCGCTCGGTAGTATCCCAGAGGGTCTCAATGGAGCCCACCGTCTCGCCGTTCGCATCCCTTATGGGGGCCCCGGTAAAGAAGAGCCATTTGCCTCCCTCGCCTATGTCGGGAAAGAACTCCTCCGCCTCATAGGCGCCATCGATGAGGGCGGACTTGCTCCAGCTGTGACCGTAGAGCTTCTCTATCTCCTTTTCCTGCATCTCATCGACGATCACATCGGCCATAATGGGCCTTTCTTTAGGCCGAAAGGGAAGCCACTGTTTATTCGTTCCCACTATCTCCTCTGCCTTATACCCGGTCAACTTTTCGCAGGCCCAGTTCCAGTGGGTTACAATGTGGTCCTTGTTTATCACAAAGGTGGGTATGGTATTTCCCTGGATTATCTGCGATAGAGCTCTCTCCCTCTCAACGATTTCCCTCTCTACGCTCTGAAGATGTCTCGTTCTTTCCTCCACGATCTTGGCGAGCTGCTGGGAGAAAAGATCAAACTGATTCTCGATCTCCTCTGGCTCGCATATAAATTTCCTCAACCTCTTCTTAATACTTTCCCTTTCTTCTTCGATCTGGAGGAAATCCCAAACCGACATGGCCTCAAAGTGATCTATGAGGCGCACGTCTGCCGGTTTCGTCGACTTGATCTGGTTCAGGACCCCATCATCTCCCGTGAGCTCGATGATCAGGTTCAGCCCTTCGAGCTGATAGAGGTCCTTATAGTCCGGGGTAGTAAATATCCCTTTTTTTCTCGCGTATACCAGGCCCTTGGCCTGCTCATGTATATCCGCTACGCCCAAAATATCTATCTTGTGGGGAAAATTCTTCCCAAGTACGATCTTGAGGATGGCCTTACATACCTTACCTCCTCCGACGATAGCGACTTTTGAATTGTGTATGATGTTCCTCATTGTATCCTCACCCCCGATCAATAGATAAACCCTTATCTCCTTTCAGCATAATGTTTATCGTTCAAAATCGGTGGAATCCTATCTTCTGGGTTCTCTGAAATACGATGGCATCATATTCTATGGTCACAGCCTGTGTTTGAATGCCATTGATCGCTTGGCCTTCCCTGCTCAAGGAACTAATAAGGTGGGCAATTCTGATAACTCTGCCAGCTCCTGGGAAACACTTCTCAACCACCTCGCCTGCCACGCACTCTTGCGGGTTGTCCCTGCGGCAATAAGGGTGGCCTCATACTCCCGAGCTGCATTTTGAATCTGAGTGACATCGCCGATGTAGAGGTGAGCTTCCGCCTCTATTCCTTCACCTTCAAGGGCATTACATAATTCATACAGTTTCTGTCTGTGCTCTCTTTCCGTCTTCTGAAGCCCCCTTTTTCCCAAACCCGCTATTTCCTTCTCAGTGAGAATCTGGATTACCTGGAGCTTTTTAATAATACTTTTTAGGCCTACCAAAAACTCCAGTGCCCGAGACGCGGGAGGAGACCAATCCATTGCCAAAATTGGTCTCTCGAAGAGCTTGTCATTGACCCTGCCAGACTCTGCCTTGTACTTATGTACCAGGGCCGTTGTGGGGGTTTTTCGGAGAAACTCTATTGTCTTGGAATCTACATAGAATTTCTCCATTTTACTCCTCTTCTGACGATTGATTACCACAAGGTCTACTCCCTCTTCCTCTACAGTTTCCAGGATCTTGCGAGCAGTGTCGCCCACAATGATATAGGATCCACATTCCATACCCTCCTCATACAGACTTTGTGCCCAATCAACAAAACGGACTTCGGCCATTGCCATGAGTTTCGCTTTCTCCTCCTTAGTATAATAGCCTATCTTGCGCTCTATCACATGCAGGAGCACCACATGGTCGAGGCCTATCTTTCTCAGTCCCATTAATGATCGTAGGGCATCAAACCACAACCCCTCGAAATCGGTGACAAACAGCATCTTTTTGATTTCCATAAATGGCTCTCCTTTTCTAAACTTGTGTGGATATAGTAACTGCTCTGCCTCTTTCTTTTTTTTGAAAAAGCGTCAACTTAGTGATTGAAATTAGCCCTGCTACGCGCTGTCCCGCAAGATTTCGGGAGAATATTGGAATGACGGAATAATGGAATACCGTGAATAAAAAACGGAAAAGAATCATTTCTCATTGTGTTCATTCCTCTTGAAAATTATCCCACTATTGATGGCACGAAACAGTGGTATTGGCATAGCAATAGCCATTTTTATTTACCGAAAAATATACCCCATACACAGAAAAAGATCAATCTTCTTTCGGTTTCGTATTTTGTAGGATTCCAAAAGCCGGGATAATATCTGCCACCCAAGGGTATTTAGGCAGAACGCAGTCAGTCTCGTGGTTTTAAAAAATAAAGTGAATCAGAACATAGGCAAAGAATAGTATGATGGCTATAAGAACCCCCACACCGATGGGTCTTCTATAGAGGTTTTCGTTATAGGTCTCACTCGAAGAATACCCGCTCACATATCGTAGCCCCTGGGTGATCCTTAGATAGGCGTATGCTGCTGGTATCTCAAGGAGCATAATGGGATTCTTAGTTAAGCGGACAATAAGATCTACTGTCCTGCTTGAGAACACCTGCGATTTAGACCTGAAGTTGCTCAATGGTACAATACAAACCCACACCAAACCTCGGCCTCCCATTCTATAGAAATAGTCAAAATCGAGAACAGTCGCCCTGTGAGGCGCAATCATGTCTTTGGCTAAGAGAAAGGCTAGACCGGCCAACATAAAGAGCTGAATAGTTCCCATTATATGCGAGGGGGTATAGGGATGGTAGTGAACGGTAGTATAGGGGAGTACATGGAAGAGCACCTTTGGGTAAACCCCAATGAACACACAGAGAGACGCGGTCAAGAGCATTGCCAACTGCATATTAAGGGGTGCCTCTTTGGCCCTCATTTCCTCATTAGGGGCAAAGAACGTAAAATAGCAGAGCTTCACAAAGGACAGAAAAGTCCCTACGGCCGCGAGAACCATCATTAATTCTAAAATAGGCATACCTTTCTCGGCTGCCGAGGTTATCACCATTCCCTTACTTACGTATCCGTTAAACCCGGGTGCCCCGGCAATAGATAGGGAGGCGATAATGCACGCCATGCAGGTAACGGGCATATATTTAGCCAAACCACCTAAGTCTATGAGCTTCCTCTTTCCTGTCATATATATTACCGAACCCATGCACATAAATAACAACGCCTTGTATAGTATGTGGTTAAAGACATGGGCTATTCCTCCATTTACCCCTAGTTCCGTCCCCACCCCAATTCCAGCCACCATGTATCCAACCTGGCTTACGATATGATAGGAAAGGAGCCTTCTCGCATCATTTTGAAGCAGCGCGAATAGCACACCATATACTGTCATGATGCCGCCCATATATGCCACAAATGGCATCCCTGAGAAGCATCTGGCCAATACATAGACACCGGTTTTAGTGGTATACACAGACATGAATACGCTCCCTGTCACAGTACCTTCAGGGTAGGCATCAGGGAGCCAGGTATGGATGGGAATGAAGGCAGTATTCAACCCAAAACCAATAAGTATTAAGGTATCGGCCAAATTGGTGCCCATATGCGTGAGGGCTATAGAACCGGTGTTGACAGCATAGATAATGATCCCCGCTAAGAGGCAGCAACCACCGATTATGTGCATTATTAGGTATCTAAACCCCGCATCAAGGGCACTTTTTTCCTTCTGGTACCAGACCAAGAATACTGAGGAAACAGCCATGATCTCCCAAAAGACAAACAGGCTGAAATAATCCCCGGCAAAAACTACCCCTAAAGAGCTTCCCATATACAGGAAGGCTGCGACATGTTGCCCATCCTCTTTTACATGCAGACAGTAGAGTATGGCCAGAAACCCTATAATGACGAATATATATGCTACTACTAAACTCAGCCTATCAACCTTGCAAAAGATAAGGTCATATCCCAAGAAGTGGTAAACCCAGCTCGTACCCGGATTTAGATGTATAATATCTAAAAACGCCACGGTGGGGACGAGGAGGAGGTATACCTGCTTTAGTTTTCCCTTCAGCAAGGGGATCAGCATTGCTCCGAGGATAAATATTAAGGCAGGGGGAACGGCCTTAATCATAAAAATCCTCCTTCTTTTGGGCAAAGGAAGCCAGTATGCGTGTGCCCAGTATCAAAAGAAAGGCCCCAACAAATCCAAAAACCGTTTCAATTGAGGGTATCTTGTGCCACAAAAAGATGGCGTGCTCGTGTTTGATGAAGAATCCAGCGGGGATACACAAGACAACCAATAGTAAAAATAACCTTTTAAGCCCCTTTTCCATATGAGCCTATCTCCTGCGAAATCGAGGTGACCACCATCAACGGCTCCATTACACGTGATAGCCTTGCCAGGCAATCCTTCAAAAAGAGCGCTGTGGATTAATCACGGTCATTATCTAACGCAATCTAATATAGTAGATTAAGCCATAAAAGAAGAGAAGGATAATGACCAGAAGGATACCAAGACCTATAGGCCTTCTATAGATATTTTCATTATAGGTCATTTTTCTCAGTTCAGTAATTCTGGATTCCAAATCCTTGAGCGTATCCAGTTTGTCCTCAGACAGTCCAGAAATATGGTAAAACCCATTGATGACCTTCAGGTGGATAAACCTTATGGCTATCTCAGGAAGTAGAATGGGATTTTTGCTCAGACTTGTAGCGCTCGCGACCATTCCGGCGAGGGACCTCTGCAGCCCAAACCTAAGGTTCTGCAAGGGATGAATGCAGAACCAAAGGAGAAGGAGGCCTGGTTTTCTATAGAACCAATCTGTGTCAACGCTAATAGTGGGTTCACCGCCAAGTTTCTCTATATAGAGCCAAAATGCAGCAGCCGTGAGCAGCAATAGCTGCATCATCGCAACTACATTGAATGAGGTGTAGGGCTGATAGTGGACAGGGTAGGGGAGGATACGGTAAAGGATCTGAGGATAACAACCTGTAAGGATACACAGAAAGGCGGCCATACCCATGGCTATCAGCATATTCAATGGAGGCTCAGTGGCCTCTATTTCCTCTTTGTGTTCCCCCTCAGGTGCCCTACCAAACCAGGTACCGTAGGGAAGCTTTAGGCCTGTATGGAGAAATGTCCCTATGGAGGCGAGGTGCAGTAGCAGGTGTATGATGGGTCTATGGAGCTCACCTGCTGCGGCAACAACCATGGTTTTGCTTACAAACCCGTTAAAGAGTGGTACTGCTGAGATAGAAAACGCACCTATCATGTAGAGAGACAGACAAATAGGCATCTTCTTGTATAAGTTGCTGCCCTGTAGCTCGGTGAGCTTTCTTTTCCCTGTTACCTGTATTACTGCTGCAGCGCCCATGAAAAGCAGGGCCTTATACAGGATATGGCAAAAGGCATGAGCGGTGGAACCATTTATGGCCATCTCAGAGCCTAATCCCACCCCACACACCATATACCCCACCTGGCTGATGATATGGTAGGCAAGGAGTCTTCTGATATCATTCTCAAGCACCGCGTAAACCACACCGTACACCGCCATGATGGCCCCCAGCCAGATCAGGAGTTCAACGCCGGGGAAGGCCCTCAAGAGCACATATACCGCACTTTTGGTGGTAAAGGCGGTCAAGAATACGCTCCCGGTAACGGTGGCCTCTGGGTAGGCATCAGAAAGCCAGGCATGAAAAGGGGGTACCGCGGCATTGATGATGAAACCAAGGAGTATGAGCTGGGATGCAAGCCCCCCAAATTCTATGAAACCAAAATGAGTGGATCCTGTATTTACCACATGTATGATAATCCCGGCCAACAGCACACACCCACCAAATAGGTGAACCATGATGTATCTGAATCCGGCATTGAGGGCGGCTATGTCTCTCTGATACCAAACAAGGAATACCGAGGAGAGGGCCATGATTTCCCAGAACGCAAACAGGGTAAAAAGATCGCCGGCAAAGGTGACCCCCAGGGTGCTCCCTATATAAAGAAAGGCGGCTACGTGCTGGCCAACCTCCCTCAAATTGAGGGCATAGACCATACCTAAAAAGGCCATAATGACAAACACATATCCAAAGCATAAGGATAGTTTATCGACCCTTCCAAAGATGAGCTCATAGCCGAGAAAATGGTAATTCCAGTAGGTGCCCTGGCCCATATAAAGTAGGTCAATAAACGCGAGCGATGGAATCAGAAGCTGTAATACCTGTCTAAGCCGTCTTTCTCTCAGCAAAGGAAGGACCACTGCCCCTGCAATAAATATGAATGCCGGTGGTACGGTATCAATCACTATAGTAGTCCTCATCCTTCTGAAGCCAATGATGACCAAGCGCCTTAGAGCCGACCACAATGAGGATACATCCTAAGAATCCAAAGATTGCATCAAATGCAGGAATCTTTTCCCACCAGAAGTGCGGATGTTCAGGTCGAAAAAATACCCCACACAGCATGCTCAGCCCAATACCGATAAAGAAGATATATTTTAATGTCTTTGCCATTTACATCCCCCCGAGTATCCTCGCAGCTGCCATAGAGGCTATGTTAAAGAAATTAAAAAACCCATTGGGAAATATTCCCAGTATAAGTGAAATAATGGCCGTTATCATCAGGGGAACGACCATCTTTAGTGGGGCCTCATCAAAATGTGGATTGATTGCCTCCGCAGGACTCTTGAAAAATGAGTTAAAGATTATAGGGAAAAAGTATGCCACATCCATGAGGGCACTTGTGAGCAAAACAAAAAGAAAGACCACCTCCTTGGCCTCAAGGGAACCCATTGCAAGGTACCATTTACTGATAAATCCGCAAATAGGTGGGGTTCCTGCAACGCCCATAGCCCCAATAGCAAAGGCGCCCATGGTCAGGGGCATCTGCCTGCCAAGCCCATCGAGTTCACTCACATTCTCTTTATGGGTCTTTACGTAGATGGCCCCGGCAACAAAAAAGAGGGTAATCTTCATAAAACCATGGCTGCCCATATGAAATATGCTCCCGGTGATAGCACTTGGGGTGAGCAAGGCCGCCCCCATGACGATTATGGCAAGGTTATTTATGGTGGAAAAGGCAAGTCTTCTTTTGAGGTTATCCTGGGCAAGTGCATACATGCCTGAAACAATAACGGTGAAGGCGGCAAAATAGGCCAGTATAAGCCACAGATTAAGTTCATGGAGAAGCGCTGGGCCAAAGACGTAGAGAATAATCCTTAGACACCCGAAGACACCTGCCTTAACCACGGCTACCGCATGGAGTAGGGCACTCACAGGGGTTGGAGCTACCATCGCAGTAGGTAACCATTCATGCATTGGCATGAGCGCCGCCTTGACGCCAAAACCTAATATAAGCATAGAGAACAAAAGTATAAGGGTCGCAGATGGAGCACGACCCAGAAGAAAACCACCAGGTTTGAAGTCAAGGGTCCCTGTAAGGGTATAGATAAAGATTATGGAAAACAGGATGACCACACCAGCGATAAGGGTGTATGCAAGATATTTCCTGCCACCCATGATGGCATCCTCTGTCTCCTTGTGGGCAACCAAGGGGTACGTCGCCACTGTCAGCATCTCATAGAATATGAAAAGGGTTAACAGATTACCTGCGAAGGCGATCCCCATGGTTGCAGAAAGACAGAGCGCAAAGTTAAAAAAGTATCTTGTCTGGGCATGCTCATTCAATCCCCTGACATATCCTATGGAATAGACAGAGGTCGCAATCCATAACGCAGACGCAAGGACACCAAAAAACAGCCCAAAGTTGTCCACCCTGAACTGCAGAGAGACCCCTGGTGTGAGGGAGATAATGGTATATTCTAAAATACGTCCCCTTAAAACAAAGGGAACCATGGAAATGACAATAGCAAACTTCAGGACTGAGGCCAAAATAGTCCAGAATTCCCTTACGTTTCTATGCCTTTCCCCAGTAAAGACTATGAGCAGGGCCCCTATAAGGGTCACCAGCACAGCCAGGAGCGGCCTTATGGAAACCACTATCTCCATTGATCATCCCTTATCAAAACCTTAAAAACATTGAGGAACCGCAAACTGAATTATAGTAGAAATAATCTTACCGCTCAGCACACCAAACAACATTATTCCTGCTCCTGCGATGAGTATTGGCATGAGCATGGTCAAAGGGGCCTCCTCAGTTGCAATAGCCAATTCCGAACCTCCACCGGCATGTTCTTCATCTGGCTCAAGGTACGCATTCTCTATGACCCTAAAAAATAGTATGACATTCAAAAGGCTGCTTACCAGCAATACGGCCACAAAAACCCACCGACTTGCATCAATTGCACCAAGGATAAGATACCATTTACTGAAAAACCCGCAGGTAGGTGGAATCCCTATCACTGAGAGGGCTGCTATTACAAAGGTTGCCATGGTAAATGGCATCTTTCTGTGCAGGTACCTTAGTTGAGGAATCTCCCTTTTGCCGGACCTGTACATGATGGCACCGACCACCAGAAAAAGGGCGAGCATCATAAATGCATCATTAAGTATATGGAGAATAGCGCCTGTAAGCCCGGCCCTGTTGGCAAGCCCCACTCCCAATGCGATGTAGCCCACCTCACTTACCAAGATATAGGTAAGCATTCTTTTTAGGTCAATCTGGGCCAGGGCCATTAACGCACCGAAGAGTATGGCCCCTGCAGCTATCCAGCCGAGAATGGCAGTAACGGGGATCAATTCTATAGAGAAATAGGGCTTAAATACCGTAAACATAAGTCTTATCATCACATATGCCCCTACCTTGGTCATCAAGGGGGCAAGGAGGGAACTTACAGCCGACGGGGCATAGGTATAGGCATCCGGAAGCCACACGTGCAGAGGGAAAAGCGCCATCTTTAAGCTCACTCCCACCAGGAAAAAGGCAAAGGCAACCAGCACCACCTTAGAGTGATAGAGATTAGGTAGTGCCTGAGATAGATCCGCCATATTGAGTGAGCCGGTAATTACATAAAGGTAGCCCACACCAAGCAGGTAGAAGCAGGCGCCGATGGTCCCAAAGATCAAATAATTAAAACTCGCGAATGGTGCCCCCTCTTCTCCTATGGCTATAAGGGCATATCCAGCAAGGGATGCAATCTCTAAGAATACATAGAGATTAAACATATCACCGGTTGCCACTATTCCCAAAAGACCCGTTACCTGGAGGAGAAACATGCAATAGAAGTACACGATCTTGTCAGGTAGTTCCTGTTCCACACTTCTCTTGGAAGAGATGGCCACAACCACGCTGATGAATGATACAATCGCCAGAACAAAGGCATTAAGATGATCAACCACATACTCAATGCCCCATGGAGGTGCCCAATTTCCAAGATGGTAATGGATGGTTCCAGTGGTGATAACTGTATGTAAGGTGCAAAGGGATGCAAGGAAGGAGATTGAAACGGCCACTAACGTGATTGGATAACAGAGGCCTTTCCTCCACCAGCCAAACAGAAGGGCAAGAAATGCGAATATCAGGGGGATAACAACCACTAAAACAGGAGATTGCGGGACCATTTCCGTTTCTCTAAGATCTCATCTTCCTCTAATGTATTATACCTTCGGTAAATAGCTATTACTATTGCCAGTGCCACTCCCAGGGTGCTGACCATAACCACAATCGCGGTGAGCATAAGTACATGAGGTAAAGGGTTTACGTAGGAGGCAGCCTCAATAGCGTGCGCTCCATGTCCATGGCCATGCTCAATAATAGGTAAAGTCCCTCCCCTTTTTGCAGCTGTAGAAATAAAGAAAAGGATGATTGCCGTCTGAAATATATTTATCCCGATGATCTTTTTTACGAGGTTTTTTTTGCCAATCATGGCGTAAAAGCCGATCATCATCAGGATAATATAAATCCAGTAATTGTATTTGCTAATTATGAAATCAAGCATTTTCCTTTTTCTGTCTTCTTCTTGCCCTCAATATGAGAATACAAGAAACCCCGGCGGTAAAAATCACTGTGGTTTCCCCTAAAGTGTCATAACCCCTGTAATCGGCAAGCACTGAGGTAACCGCATTTGGTGTGGCTGTCTCTTCCAGGGTCCTCTCCAGATACCTGGGTGAAACATGCATGCTTGCAGGCGAGTTGGGATCTCCCCAGTTGGGCATGTCCTGGGTACCATACAGGAGTATTATGCCGGTGAGAATCACCGTGAGAAGTGCCAAGACCCTCAATCCTTGCTCCTCCTTTTGGTTTTATGCACCGCGGCAATGAACAGCACGGTTCCTATGCCGGCACTCACCGATGCCTCGGTAAAGGCAACATCAACCGCCCCCATCTCCGCCCACAAAAGGCACATAAAGAAACTATAGGCCCCAAGTATGATCACCGCACTTAAGAGATCCCTCACAGAAATTGCAGCTATGGCGCATATTAAGACAAAGACCAGGAGTATGAGATCAAAGGCAACTATCACTTGTTCTCTCCGCTTTTTCTCGTCCAGGGCTCCAGCCCAGATCTCATGGCCGCCCTGGAAATGGCGTGGGTGGAGGTAGGTTGCGCAAGAAACATGAATACTGCGATAAAGATTATCTTCACACTGGTCAGCGTTAACCCCTCATAAATACTGAGGCCTATCAAAGATAAGAGCACTGCCAGGGTATCTCCCTTTCCTGTTGCATGGAGGCGGCAGAAAAAATCAGGAAAGCGTAAAAGCCCGACAGTAGCCGCTACAAAGAAAAAGAAACCACCCAGAAGAAATGGAATACAAGCCATTTGATGGATACTCATCAGACCTCTCCTCTCATCTCCAGGTATTTGGCCGCAGTGATGGTGCCAATAAAATTGAGAAGGGCATAGACCATGCTGATGTCTACAAACATCTCCACCCTGTTATAGATAAAGCCCATTAGCAGCAAGATTACCAATGTCTTGGTACCAATGGCACAGATACCTGCAATCCTGTTGAGGACCCCCGGTCCAAATGTGCCGCGGTAAAGACAAAATAACACCAGGGTAAACAAACCGATTCCGAGATACAAAAAAAAGTTACTCATCTCGCCCCTCTCTTATTTTGCTCATCCTCTGGAAGTTCTCCTCCTGTGGATATATCAAAAAAGATGGAAAACATAACCGCCATTACGGCAATTCCAACGCCAATCTCAACCCCAAGGATACCGAGAGACCGCGCCTGGGCTGGCATTACCTTCAAGATGGTAGAAAGCTTGCCATAGTCAAGATAGTTGCTTCCCAGAATGAGGCACAGCAATCCGATCCCTGAATAGATTAATAGGCCAAATGAGCTAAAGAGCCCTGCCTTTATTTCAGACATCCTGATCTTGGTCTCTTCAAGGCCGTGGGTGAGAAGATAGAGGATAAAACTTGCACCCAAGATAACTCCCCCTTGGAAGCCCCCTCCCGGACTGTGATGACCGTGCATAATAACATACAGGGCATACAGTTGAATAAATGGGATAAGTATCCTGGCCACTGTCCTGATAATGACGTCATCGGTAATTCTTGTCACCTAATTCTCCTGTTGCTCGTTGCTGGTTGTCTCGTTCACATACCGCATAACCAGTAACGAATACCCAATACCTCAATCACTTAAGTGCCCCAAATATCCGCGATACATCTAATACATCCTGAATATATACGTGATCTGCCTCCATTAAGACATGGGCAATCTTATCCTCCATCTCTCCAGTATTAAGATCATAGGCAACCTTTTTATCAAGGGCATGGACAAAAAACTCGCCTTCTCGGATATCTACGGTAATGGTGCCCGGGGTAAGGGTGATGGAGTTCGCCATTGCAACCCATGAGATGTCGCTCTCTAATTTTGTCTTAAAGCGTATTATCTGAGGATCTATCGGCATTCTTGGGGATAGCGCCAGGTAGGCCACATGCAGGTTTGCTGAAAAGATCTGGCCCAAAAACCAGGGGCCAGCCTGCAAGAATCTCCTGGCCCTGATCCTAAAGTCTCCAAGTCTGACGTTGAAAAATAGAAGATCGTGAGACAGGTACGCTACAAGAACAGAACAAATAATGCCCAGGGTAAGATGAAAGGCATCAAAACGAGCCGAGAGCAGTATCCAGAAGATGAATAGTATGAAGAATGTTATCGTAAAATTTCGTAGTGCTAACCTTGCTTGCTGGGCACCAGAGAGAAAGGCCCTGGCTTCTCGTTTTTCTGCTAACGATTTTGTTTCACTGGTGAGCTTCGCAGACGTGTATAATAGCTCCCTTGCCTCATTTCTGGCCTTCTCAAGGATCTCGAAGGCCTTATCGGTGGCTTGCACCAATACCGTAACTTCCATGCTTACCCCCATTTAATCGGAAGCCAACAGCAGAGCGTGTTGTACCTTTTCTTAATCCATCTGAGCAAGACTAATATCTGAATCTATTCTTCTAAGTCAAGGAATAATCAAAACAGGCACAGGGGATTTCTCTGCTACCTGATAGCAGGAGCTCCCCGAGAGGATTTCCTTAAAGGTGCCCTTTGATTTATACCCCATTGCAATAAGGGTGGCATTATACTCTTTTGAGGCGAGTATGATCTCTTCTGGAGTTTTGCCGGCATAGATATGAGATTCGGTATCCATCTTTTCCTCTAAACAGATCTTTCTGATCTCCTCAACCCTATCCCTCAGTTGCCGGATCTCCCTCACAGTGGGTTTTACATTTAAGACATAGACTATATCCACTACTCCCACGATTTCCTTCAAACCGATAATATAAAGCCACGCCCTTCGAGCTGCATCAGACCAGTCGGTAGCGAGAATTACACTATCAAATAGGCCTTTTGTGGAGGGAGTTGCCTCTGTATTGTTTTCAGGAAAAAACAGGAGGGGAAGAGAAATATTTTTTATCAGCCTTCTCGCGGCAGATCGCCTGGAAAATAATCCCCTTTCTCCACTAAGATGCGCCACAATAAGAGATGCGTGCTCCTTGTTGGCCACATCACAAATCCTGGGGATAAGCGGCCCCGATCCCTCAACTTCTTTAAGATCTATCCCGTGCCCAGATAATCTGTCCTTTAACTCCTGTGAAAGGCCCTCGGACATAATGATTATCTCCTTGAGCCCGATTTTCTTTATCTCCAACAGCCCCTCAAGCAGATCATATGTAGGCGCTTTTCGGTGGGTTACGTAGAGGAGTTTCTTTATTTCTACGAGCACTACTACTTAACCTCACCAGGTACAACGAGGACAGGCAATCTTGAGCTCTCTGCCAGGGCATGGGAAACGCTGCCCGACCACTTCTCTTTCCAGATGCTTGTGCCCCTTGTTCCCAGAACAATCATAGTAGCCCTGTGCTCAGAGGCACCCTTTTCAATCTGCTCTGCGGTATTGCCAATATAGAGATGGGGCCGTGCATCAAATCTTTCTTTTACGAAGACATCACACACCTCGTCCAATCTCCTCTTATTTTCCCTTTCTACCTTATGGGCCTCCATCTTGGACAGCTTCCCAATACTCTTTTCGCTCAGAACATGCATAATCTCAACCCTCTTTACGGCGCCCTTTAATGCAAGGGTATACTCAAGGAGCCTTTCAGAAGATACAGACCAATCCAGTGCCAGAAGAAGTCTCTCAAAGGGGTTCTCACCCACCTTTCCTGATTGTGATTGGTAGTTATATATCAAGACTGGCCGTACCGTTCTTCTGAGGAGATCCGAACTTTCTGAACCGAGAAAAAGCTCCTCAAGTTTACCCCTCTTCGTCCGGGCAGTTACGATGAGGTCCACCTTTTCAATCTCTGCAACAGAGAGGATCTTCGGTACTACATTGCCAATGGCTATATGGGCTCCTACCTCCATCCCTTCCTCAAACAGGGTTTCTGCCCAATCAATAAACCGGATATCCGCGATCTCACGCAGCTTCCTTTCTTCCTGTTTGAGAAAACCAGCTCCCCGTTTCATGGCTACCTTCTCCCGTTGTATTACGTGGAGAAATACCACATGATTCAACCCCGCCTTTCTGAGTCCCATCAATGACTGCAACGCATCAAACCATAATTCCTCAAACTCGGAAACAAAGAGCATTGTGGTAATCTTCATGGTACCCCCTCGTCTCTTCCAGCCCTTGTTCAGCCCAGAATTTTCTTTACTATCTCGGCAAGATCCTCTGCCTCTACCGGTTTTTCAAGGTACGCCTCAGGTTCTGGGACAGTTTCATCGCCAAATTCGGTCAAGGCCACCTGGGATCTGAGAAATGTTCGTTTAGACACAGCTGAGAGCATAACCACTGGGATATCCTTTAAGGATGGATTTCTCTTGAGTTCATGGTACATCTTGATACCACTCTCTCTTGGCATCAGGATATCCAGGATAATAAGATCTGGCTTCTCCTCCTTTACCATTCTTGACCCCTCTTCACCATCTTTTGCCATGATCGGTATATAACCACTTTCCTCTAGCACTGTGGTGACAAATGTCCTTATATCAGGATCATCCTCAACATTGAGTACCTTCTTGGCCATAGTTAATCCTCCCATTAAAAAAGTCTTGCGGGTTATTGCGTTTTCTTGCCTGCCCGTCCCGCTCTACGGGACGGGCGGCACTCAGGGAATCTTCTTGCTTCCTACTGCGTAGTGCCTGCTTCCTCTGTTACATCTCGATAGGGTAAGTAGATGGTGAATGTGGTCCCTTTCCCTGGTGAGGACTCTATCTCTATTTGCCCTCCATTATCTTTCACTATCTTTTCAGTGATTAATAACCCTAACCCTGTCCCTCTTTCACCCTTAGTGCTGAAAAGAGAAGAGAAGAGTTTCTCTTTCGTCTCTTCATCCATTCCCATGCCATTATCGGTCACCTCAAATCGCATCATATGATCTTCCTCAATCGCTGAAGTTACCTTTACCCCCCACTGTTTTTTTGATGTGGAATCATAGATGCACGCATCAATGGCATTGGAGACAAGGTTTAACAGAGACCTATGCAGGACCTTGGGATCTATATATACCTCACCTATACGGGGATCAAGATCTCTCTCTATCTCAATATCATTCTCCCGCGCCTTTGAGTCCATAAGCGCGCACACCTCTTCCACTATCTCATTGGGAAAGCAATTCTCTCTCTCTGGTTCGCGCTCTTTTGAATAGGCAAGCAGGTCAAGAACCAGATTGGCCGTCCTCGCTACATTCCTCTCTATCATGGCCCAGCCGCTTTTTATCTTATCTGTATCGTTCTTGTCAAGGGCAACATTCAATACATAGGTGCCTCCCTTGAGTCCACTTAAGATATTCTTTATATAATGGGCAAGGCCTGCCACGGTCTGGCCTGTGGCCGCCAACCTCTCAGATTTGATCAATTCCCCCTGCAACCTCTTTATCTCTGTTAAATCCTGAAAGAAACCAACGCTCCCTACCACCTCCTTCTCTCCATAGAGAATAGAGCCTGAAAATCTTGTGGGAACACGCTGCCCATCTTTACTGATAATATCAATCTCCCTCCACTCTGAAAGATCCACACCACCACCCTCTAATCCAGTCTTGAACTCTGAAGCAATCTCCCCTGGATAGAGGCTCTCAATGTTCATCTTTCTCATAGTTTCAACCCTGGGGTATCCAAATATCCTTTCAGCACCTCTATTATAGATGACAATATCTCCTTTCTCATCCGTTGCAACAATGGCATCATTGGAAGATGTAATGAGTTTATTCTGAAACTCGGATTTCCTCTTTACCTCCTCTGTTGCAATTCTCACCATACTCTCAAGGTCATAGGTATATTCCTTCAGCTTCTTCTTGATCGCGATCCGTTTTTCTGCTCTCTTCAAGGCCACTGAAAGTGCCTCATCCCGTATAGGTTTGTTCAGGAAATCTGAGGCATCAAGCTTGAGGGCCTCTATAGCCGAATCCATATCCCCATGCCCGGTTATCATTATTACCTCGGCATCGGGATCCAGTTCCTTGATCTGTTTCAAGACCTCAATCCCATCCATGCCTGGCATCTTTATATCTGTTAATACTATGGATGGTGATTCCTTGTTAAATAGAGCAATACCGTCTTCGCCTGCTGCCGCTGCGAATACATCATATCCGTCGCTCGCGAGGGAAATGGCGAGAACCTTCCTGATCCCCTCTTCATCGTCTATGACTAAAAGCTTGGACATTTCTCTGGATTAACCCACAACCTTTTTATTCCACGGCAGGAAATCTCAACGTGAAGGTAGTCCCTTTATCTACCTCACTTTCCACATCTATGGTGCCGCCATAGTCACTGATAATTCGGTAGCTGATACTCATGCCCAGTCCTGTGCCCTGGCCTACCTCTCTGGTGGTAAAAAAAGGCTCAAATATCTTATCAATTATCTCTTTTGGAATCCCTTTGCCGGTATCAGATACCGTCACCACAACCTGACCATCAGCATGGAATGATCTTATCTTGAGCAATCTCTGCCACTTCTTGTCTCCCCATCTCAGGCCCTTATCATCCATGGCATACATGGCGTTGGTCACCAAGTTGATAAAGACCTGCTCCAGCCTGTTGTGATCTGCCATACTATACGGCAGATGTGGGTCAAGATCGAGTTCAACCTCTATCTGATGTACCCTTAATTGCTGGCCCATAACCCTAAATACATCCTTAATGGGCTCGTTTATGCTCAGCTTCATCCTGGTAAGATCAGATTGCCTGGCAAAGTCCCTCATATGCTTAATTACTTTTGAGGCCCTGTTCACATGGCTCCCTATTTCTTCGGCCATGGTCCTCAACTCATCACTGGAGACCTCTTCCCCCTTGTTGATCTTTTTCAAAAAGAAATCACTCGCAACCTGAATCACATTCAAGGGCTGTGTTAATTCATGTGCCATACCTGAAGCCAAGGTCCCGAGGGTAGCAAGCTTACTGGCCTGTATCAACTGGGCCTCCTTTTCGACATTTTCATTAATATCGGTGGTAGTTGCGATCAGACAATCCGTGCCCATATGTCTGGCATGACATGCCACAATATTCACATAGAAGGGTTCCTCTTTCTTCCTGATGTGTCTCCTCCTGGGATAAAAACCGCATTGATGGTTGGTGAGTTTCTTTAAGCCTTCCTCAAGATCTTTATCCCTTTCAGATAGCAGATCCAAAAATGTCATTTTAGACAATTCTTCCTTTGATTGCTGATAGCAATCCAGGGCCGTTGCATTGACATCTATGATGTTAAAGGTCTGCCCATCCATGATAAAAATGGGGTTAGGAGCGCTGTCAAAGAGGGTTTTGTATTTTTCCTCCGACCTGCTTAACTCCTCGTTCACCTTCCTGAGCTCAGCGGTCCTTTCTTCCACTCTCGTTTCTAACTCATCGTGCGCCCTCTGTAACGCCTCCTGCGCCTCCCTGCGCTCGGTTGTATCCCAGAGGGTCTCGATTGAGCCCACAGTCTCCCCGTTAGCCCCTTTTATTGGTGCGGCTGTAAAGAAAAGCCATTTACCCCTTTCCCCTATCTGTGGGAAAAAATCCTCTGCCTCATAAGCACCTTCAATAAGGGCTGACTTCCTCCAGCTATCACCGTAATACCTCTGTATCTCTCTCTCCTCCATTTCATCTACTATCACATCGGCCATTATCGGTCTCTCTTTTGGCCTGAAGGGGAGCCATTGTTTATTCGTTCCCACTATCTCCTCAGCCCTATAGCCGGTCAACTTTTCGCAGGCCCTATTCCAGTGAGTGACAATGTGGTCTTTATTTATGACAAAGGTAGGTATGGTATTGCCCTGGATTATCTGTGACAGGGCCCTTTCCCTCTCAACGAGCTCCCTCTCCACGGTTTGCAAATGTCTGGTCCTTTCCTCCACAATCTTGGCAAGCTGTTGGGAGAATAGATCAAACTCTGTCTCAATCCTCTCTGGCTCGCTTATATGTTTCCTTAAATCCCTCTTGATCCGTACCCGCTCATCTTCTATCTGAAGGAAGTCCCAGACTGACATGGCCTCGAAATGATCTATCAACTGTACCCTTGCTGGTTTGGTTTCCTTGAGTTCCTCCAGAACGTCATTATCTCCTGTTAACTCAATAATCAAATTCAGCGCCTTAATGGTATAAAGATCCCTGTAGTCCAGGGTAGTGAATACCCCCTTTTCTCTGGCATATATCAAGCCCTCAGCCGTGTCATCTATATCGGCTACACCCAGGATGTTTAGTTTCTCGTTGATGAAATTATCTCCCAGGACAATCTCAAGGATCGCCTTACAAACCCTCCCTCCACCGACAATCGCAATGTTAGAATTTTGCAAGATTTCTCGCATCTTGACCCCTTTTGCCCTCAATAATATAAGATTTGATCTGCCTCTAACATGAGTTTGCAGGCCTCATACAAATCAATTGGATCAATAAAGTCTTCCATGTTTGATCTATCTTCAACCCCTTGTGCAAATCCCTCAAGTACGTGATACTGGCCGCATGAAACTATGGAGATCCCCATCTTGTCTCTTTCGAACCTTCCCAGCTGTTCCAGATGATCCGGCAGTTTTTCCGCCTTCAGCCCTTCAAACTGAGAGGCAGTTAACTCCTTCATATCAGGCGTCATGGTAAATGTTGCCAAGGTACCCTTCTTGGTCACCTCCGCTCCGTAGGGACCATACATTATCGTTACCTTTTTCACCTTGTAGTATTTCCGTGCCACCCATGCAACAGTGTAGGCCGTGTAATGATTCCATTTCTTATCAGGCCCTGTATTTATTATGATAAGGATATTATGTGCCACTGCCATTATGCTTATCCCCCTCTCTATAATGAACGTCTCAATCAAATACCCATAGTCTGGGTTGAGCTTCCATAGGACGAAACAAGCACAAATAGATAAATCCTCACTACTAAGCGCTAAATCCCTGGCCCAGACCTGGCTCGCGAGGTATGTAGGTATAATTCAGTTGCGAAATACTGCAACGACCACACTATGGTTGCGCAACGTCGCGCCAGGGCAGGTCTAAACAAATCCTCAATTCCAATGTGCAAGATTCAAACTGTGTGGAATTTCATATTTTGGTCATTTGGATTCGTTTAGGGTTTAGATTTTTGTGCCTGGTGTTTCCAAGAGGGAGTATATGCTTCTCCGGTTTTACTGTCAAGCCTGGGCCCCGGAGATTGTCTTTTTTAGAACCTGGCCGGTATAGGATTCCTCAATGGCAGCAATGCCTTCAGGTGTTCCGGTCCCCACGAGGTAGCCTCCTTTCTCCCCTCCTTCCGGACCCAAATCAATTATATAATCGGCTGACTTTATCACATCCATGTTGTGCTCTATTACTACCACCGTATTTTCCAAATCGACCAGATGATTCAAGACATCCAGGAGTTTCTGTATGTCTGCGAAATGGAGGCCTGTGGTTGGCTCATCCAGCAGATAGAGGGTTTTTCCAGTATTCTTTTTCCCCAACTCTTTAGCCAGCTTTATCCTCTGTGCCTCACCACCAGAAAGAGTGGTAGCTGGCTGGCCAAGTTTTATGTATCCAAGCCCAACGTTGAAAATGGTCTCTAACTTGTTTCTGATCTGGGGAATACGGGAAAAAAATAGCATGGCCTCTTTTACTGTCATATCAAGCACATCCGCAATACTCTTTCCCCTATACCGTATCTCAAGGGTATCCCGATTGTATCTCAGCCCCTTACAGACATCACAGGTAACATACACATCTGGCAGGAAATGCATCTCAATCTTAATAATCCCATCACCTTTGCAGGCCTCGCACCTTCCGCCATCTACATTGAAGCTGAACCTGCCCGGGTTATATCCCCTGACCCTTGCCTCCGGTAGGTTCGAGAACAGCTCTCGGACATGGAAGAATAGCCCGGTGTAGGTAGCCGGGTTGGATCTCGGGGTTCTTCCAATAGGATTCTGATCTATGTTGATGACCCTATCCAGATACTCCATGCCCCTCACCCTCTTCATCCGGCCAACACGTTCCTTTGAATGGTACAGTCTCTGGGCCAGGGCAGGATAAAGAATCTGGTTTATCAGGCTGCTTTTGCCAGAGCCCGAGACCCCTGTGATACAGGTAAAGGTTCCCAAGGGAATGGCAACATCAATACACTTAAGGTTATTTTCTGCGGCACCTTCGGTAACTATCTCTCTCCCGTTGCCTTTTCTTCTTACCGCTGGAACGGGAATGGAGAGCATTCCAGAAAGATACTGACCGGTCAACGAGCTTTCATCTTTAATTATCTCTGCGGGCGTACCGGCACATATCACGTGGCCCCCCATCTGGCCAGCCCCTGGCCCCATATCTACAATGTAATCTGCCGAGAGGATGGTTTCAGGATCATGCTCTACCACCAACACCGTATTCCCCAATTGCTTCAATCGCTTGAGGGTCTGCAAGAGTTTACTGTTGTCCCTGTGGTGTAATCCGATACTCGGTTCATCCAAGACATATAAGACACCGGATAGACCTGAACCGATCTGGGTGGCCAACCTGATCCGCATCTCTTCCCCCCCTGAAAGGGTAGATGTGGGCCTATCAAGAGAGATGTAGTCGAGGCCCACACTCTTTAAAAAACCAAGCCTTTTGATAATCTCATTGAGTATCTGTCGCCCTATTACCTCCTCTTTTTCTGTCATGCTGAGTCCCTGAAAACATACCAGGGCTTTGTCAATGGAAAAGGAGGTTACTTCGCTGATTGATTTCCCATCTACCTTTACCGCGAGGCTCTCAGGCCGTAACCTGGCCCCATTACATTGAGGGCAGGGCCTGATATTCATGAACCGCTCTATATCTTCCCTGGAAATGGAAGAATTTGTCTCGTGGTATCTCCTGTTGAGATTTGGAATAATGCCCTCAAAGGGCCTTTTATAAAAATGGCGCCTTTCGTCTCTATCAACATAGAACCTGATCTCCTCCTTTCCTGAACCATAAATAAAGGCCTTTTGCACATGCTCTGGGAGTTCCCCAAAAGGTGTGTATATATCGATCCCATAATGCTGGGCGAGGGAGTCCAGCATCTGTTGAAAATATACCGAATGCCTATCCTTCCATGGTGCAATAGCTCCCTCACGTAAGGAGAGGTCCGGGTCTGGAACGATTAACTCTGGATCAAAATACATCTTGGTTCCAAGGCCGCCACATTCTGGACAGGCACCTAAGGGATTGTTAAAGGAAAACATCTGGGGAGTCAGTGGTTGAAAGCTAAAACCGCACACCGGACACGATGCCCTCTGGCTAAAGAAGTGCTCTTTCTCGCCCATGAGATCCACAATAGCCAGTCCGTCTGATAGGGTAAATGCCAACTCCAGGGAATCAGTCAGCCTCCTCCTTATTGTTTTTCCTACGATTAATCTATCAACAACTACCCTGATAGAATGTTTCTTGTTTTTATCAAGGGAGATGTCAGAGTCAAGCAACAAGATATCTCCGTCAACCTGGACCCTTACAAAACCTTCCCTCCTCAAACGTTCAAATAGGTTGACGTGTTCCCCTTTCCTGCCGTCCACCATAGGGGACAAAATCTGGATCCTGCTTTGATCCTCAAATTGCATAACCTGATCGACAACCTGTTGAATAGGCTGAGATGTGATAGGGATTGTGCAGTGTGGACAAAAGGGATGCCCGGTCCGGGCAAAGAGCAGCCTTAAGTAATCATAGATCTCCGTAACGGTAGCAACGGTTGACCTGGGGTTTTTGCTGGTAGACCTATGCTGAATAGAGATGGCAGGAGAGAGCCCTTCAATGGAATCCACATCGGGCTTATCCATCTGCTCGAGAAATTGCCTGGCATAGGTGGACAGGGACTCTACATAACGCCTCTGGCCCTCAGCATAAATGGTGTCAAAGGCAAGCGTTGATTTGCCCGAGCCAGACACTCCTGTGATAACCACCAATTTGTTCCTGGGTATAGTAACGTCTATATTTTTGAGATTATGCTCCCTCGCTCCCCTGATAATTATATCCTTTAGAGACATTGTCTATGTTCTACGGTAGCCTTTGCTAGATTTAGCATACGCTTTCGACATACTGTTTTGTAAGACCACTGTGTTAGTGAAAGGCCAAATGCCAAAATCCAAATTTCAAATCAATGCCAAATCCATAAATTGGGTTTTGAGCTTTGTCATTTGACATTCTGTGATCGCAATGCAATCTCAAGGCCTTTACTATTAAGGCATACATTCCTATTTTCCCCTCATTCTCGCGATCTTCGCTGCCATCCCTACGGCGGCCACAAGACTGGAGGGATCAGCGACCCCTTTTCCGGCAATATCATAGGCGGTACCATGGTCAACAGAGGTCCTCACAAGAGGCAGACCGAGGGTTACATTTACCGCGTCAGAAAAATGAAGTAGCTTGACCGGGATGGAGCCCTGATCGTGGTACATGGCAACGACCGCATCAAACTTGCCATTAAGTGCGTGGTAGAATACGGTGTCTGCCGGAAAAGGTCCCTCTACCAAGAGGCCGGTATTTTTGGTCTCTTCCACTGCTGGCCTTATCACCTCTTTATCTTCCAGGCCAAACAAACCTGATTCTCCCGCATGAGGGTTTAAGGCGACCACAGCCACACGGGGTCTTCTAATACCAAAATCCTTTTGTAGGGCACGGCAGGTTACTGTAATCGTTTTTACTATCAGTTCCTTGTTCAACCTTTGAGGAACCTCCCGTAAGGCGCAGTGGATGGTCACAAAAGACACCCTCAGCCTGTCACCTGCCAGCATCATCGCGTAGTCCTTGGTATGAGTCAGATGGGCCAGGAGCTCGGTATGTCCGTCAAATCTATAACCAGCCTGGCGCATAAGTTCTTTGTTTATAGGACAGGTGACCATTGCCGATACCTGAGTGCTCCTGGTAAGCTCGACTGCCTTCACTATGTAATCAACCATGGCCCTTCCGCCATGGAGAGTAGGATGCCCTGGCGTAAGGGAATCCTCCTTGAGATCTGAAACAGGCATAACGTCAATCACCCCTGGTCTTCCGGTAACCTCTGAAGGGCTTGATATCACATGAAAGGAAGGGGACCCAGCCCCTTTGGATACCATTCTGAGGGCACCTGTATCCCCCAGAATAAGGGGCCTGCATACCCGGTAAATATCATCTCTGGACAAACTCCTCAGGATTATCTCAGGCCCTATCCCGGCAGGGTCACCCATGGTAATGGTGATAAGGGGAAGATCATCCATCAAAAAGCTCCAAGCATCTGTCTTTTATAGCTTTTTATTATCTTTTCCTTTTGTGGTGTATGTCAATAGAAATAAGAAGTGAGGATATCAGAGGGCAGGTGTCAGTTCGCCGCAGCGGACCACTGACAATCATCAACTGGCACTACAGGGAGTTGGCCTATCTGATACTGTATCAGTATGGGGCGCACTAAATAGTCTGCAATCCAGGCAATCACGTAAGGGTGGTGGGGCCTTTTCTGAACCAGTTGAGTTTCTCTGGCCTACCTCCTCCTGGCCCAGTTATCAGGGCGAGTTTCCCCTCTATTCTCACTGCAATCCTCCTTGTGTGACCTATAGCTATTCCGCTATCCCTCCCGGATTTGTAGTATATATTCAGCGGCTAATCGAGCAGCTTTGCCAGCTACCTTGCTACACAGCTCGTAGCCGCCCGCCGCCACAAATTTCTCATACTCATCCGGATCAGCGGTGTCAAAACAGCGCCCAACCCCTGACTCTCGAATGTCAAAACAACGGGCGTGTCCTATTTCCTTCTCAAATCTGCGATAGTATTCTCTGCCGAGTTTCATTGCCGCCATGATATCTTCAATCTTTGCCTCCTCGAGCTTTCCGGAAAAATAGACCATCCCGATTGCCATTAAACCACCAAGCATTGCGGCACATGTATTACGCGTCTGGGCAATTCCTCCTGACAGCGGGAGAACCGCCTTTAACATTAAATCTACACTTGCCTCATCACCCAGCTCAAAGTACTGCGTCAACGCTGACAATGCACAGCGTCCACAACCGTGAACCTCCCTCTCACACTTTGCTGCTGCTTCCTCAATCTTGTCTAGAAGCTCCTCCTGTGATGATTCTCTCACCATTGTTGATCTCCTTTCCAGATTTGATATCCTTGTGAATACTACTGTCGGCGCCCTGTCTAAGGGTTACGACATCCATCCATAACCCTGGCCCAGACCTGGCATGCAAGGGCTGAATTTTGTGGCTCCTGGCCCCTTAGTATCTAAAAGGCAACAGCTTGTTGCAATCACGTCGCGCCAGGGCGGGCTTGACATTAATCCGCCTCAGGCGGATAGACTTTAAGCTCTTGGCTCATACAGACATCTCGTGCTTCATATTTGCGCAAGGGACTCTGTAAACCAGGGAAGAACAGATTCCCGGTAGGGGGATATATCTACTACATGTGAGGATCTTGTCAACTCTTTTGTCCAAATTTTTATCTGCCCGTTGTAGCCCTCCGGCTTCCTTTCATCGAATAAAGCCAAAAAGCCATCTCTTTCCATGTTTTTCCTTTGACACACAAACGCCTCAATCTTATACTCCGTCTTTCGCATACTAGAATAAAATGACCCGTGAAGAGAAAAAGATAATGGGGCTTACTGTGTCAGCCCATGGCCTTGTGCATCTGTACGAGGGGGTCCTCCCTCCCCTGATCCCTCTCCTTATGGGCGAGTTTGGCACCGACTACTTTCACCTCGGAATGGTGGTCACAGTTTTTTCCTATGCCTACGGATTGGGAGCGCTTCCTGCCGGATTTTTTGCCGACAGGGTTGGCCCGCTCCGTCTTATCAGCCTGTATCTCTTCGGCGCAGGCCTTTTCTCTGTTTTTATCTGGCCAGTCAGATCCCTATGGACCTACGGGGTTCTCATGGGTCTTATCGGCATGTTTTGCAGCACGTATCACCCGGCATCCAATACCTTGATCTCCCATACCATACGGGAGAGGGGAGAGGCCTTCGGGATTCACGGCATTGCGGGAAGCCTTGGGACAGCCATCGTACCTATGCTCGCGGCCTGGATAGGATTATCCATGAGCTGGGAGGCCCCACATGTGATATTCGGTATTTTTGGAGTGGGTGTGGGTTTTTACTCCCTCATTGTTGCGAGGCAATGGGCGGGAATACGGAGTGTCGCATTGGCCAAGGAACCAGAAGATGATCAAAGTGAGGTATTGTATCTGAATCTGACTGTCTTCTTGTTATCTGCATGTGCGCTCGGATTGAGCTACAGGGGTGTCATGACCTTTCTGCCTGCCTACTTGGGACAAAACGTGCATCTGAGTTTCTTGAGGCTCGAGGCGGTTGCCCTTGGAGGGGTAGTCACTACCCTTGCCCTTCTGTCAGGATCTGTGGGCCAGTACCTTGCTGGGCGTCTTGTAGACCGTTACCAACCCGAGAAGCTCTATCTAGGTACATTGGTGATCGGGACCATTTTCATACTACTCATGGCGAGGGCCTCGAATATCCTCCTGGTGGGCTCAGCCATCCTTTATGCCTTCTTTTTTTTCTCGACCCAGCCAATCCAGAACTATCTCATCGCAAGTTACCTTCCTAAACACAGACGGGGCCTTGGGTACGGGATATATTTCTTTCTTGCATTCGGTGTGGGTTCGACCGCCGCAGCAATCTCCGGTTACCTGGCTGATCACTTTGGACTCGAGTCGGTCTTTTATGCCATGGCGCTGTGCTTTGTCATCGCATCCTGTCTTGCCTGGTTTCTTGTGATCAGGGCGCGCACCCAAAGGAAAAACCGCGTGTCGACGTGAATCAGCGTGGCAGAGAAAAAATCCTTCCAGAAGGTATTGATTCTTCCCAAATAGTATTTAACTTTACTGTATGGCGCCTCATCAGCACGCATACACCTGATGCGAGGTGAGTAAGAACATTAGAAAAGGAGTCAAATAGGAATGACTAATTCTATGCAAACAGAGGACCACGCTGAGCGCGTGGCTAATATACCAGGCGATCTACCCATCTTACCCCTGCGCAACACCGTGGCGTACCCCTCTTCGGTGCTACCGCTGGCGGTTGGCATTCCTCGGTCAGTAAAACTGATCGAGGACTCTTTAAAGGGCAATCGCCTGATCGGCCTCCTTTCCATGAAAGATGCCTCGGTTGAGGAGCCCGGTCCAGGCCAGATTTACGAAACTGGCACGGTGGCAAAGGTCTATCACGTAAAGGAGGCCCCTGACAAAACCCTGCAAGTGGTGGTTCAGGGTCTGGAGCGCTTCCGAGTTGAGCACTGGCTGGGCACTGAGCCTTACCTGCGTGCCCACATTGTGCCTGCGCCTGATGTGGTTGAGCCAGGAGTTGAGCTCGACGCCTTGCAACGCAGTTTGCGTGAACTGGCGCAGGAGGTTGTTGCCCTTTCGCCGAGTCTGCCAGAGGAGGCGGGCAAATTCCTGAACCAGGTGGAGGACCCGCGGTACCTCGCTTACCTGGTGGCAGCCAATGCGGGCCTGGAGGTGGCGGAGGGCCAGAAGGTTCTTGAGATGGACACTGTCAACGACAAACTGCGTGCCTTGATCTCACATCTGGCGCACGAGAAAGAGGTCCTCTCCCTGGGCCATAAGATTCAGACGGAAGCGCGCGAGGAGATAGACAAGGCGCAGCGCGAATACTATCTGCGCCAGCAGCTCAAGGCAATTCAAAAGGAGCTGGGTGAGACAGACGAAGGCCAGTCTGGCGTTGCCGAGTATACTGAAAAGATCGAAAAGGCCAACTTGCCTGAAGAGGCCAAGAAAGAGGCCCAGCGTGAATTGAAGCGACTCGGCGGGATGCCCCCGCAGGCGGCTGAGTATTCGGTGATCAAGACCTATCTCGACTGGCTGGTGGAGCTGCCCTGGAATGTGTTGAGCGAAGACCAGCTGGATATTAACCATGCGCGTGTTGTGCTGGATGAGGATCACTATGACCTCCAGGAGGTCAAGGATCGGCTCATCGAATACCTGGCGGTGCGCAAGCTGGTCAAGGAACGTGGCGTACAGACCGAAGGGGGCACTGTGAGTGAGGCGAGTGCCATCGAGGCCATGGGCGCCATTCTCTGTTTCGTGGGTCCTCCTGGCGTAGGCAAGACGAGCCTGGGGCAGAGTATTGCCCGTGCGCTGGGGCGCAAGTTCACCCGCATGAGCCTGGGTGGCATGCGTGACGAGGCGGAAATTCGCGGGCATCGCCGCACCTACATCGGCGCCATGCCGGGCCGCATTATCCAGGCCATCAAGCGGGCAGGTACACGCAATCCGGTTTTCATGCTGGACGAGGTGGACAAGATCGGAAGTGACTGGCGGGGTGATCCGAGCAGTGCCCTGCTGGAAGTGCTCGATCCGGCGCAAAACCATACCTTCCGCGATCACTACCTGGATGTGGACTTTGACCTGAGCGATGTGATTTTCATTACCACTGCGAACCAGTTGGAGACGATTCCGCCGCCGCTGCGCGACCGGATGGAGACCATCAAGCTGGATGGCTACGCGGAGCACGAGAAAATCCTCATTGCCCAGGGTTTCCTGGTGCCACGCCAGGTAAAGGCGAACGGCCTGCGCGAAGAGGAAATCGCTTTTACCGAAGAGGCCCTTCGCAAGATCATACAGGACTACACGCGCGAGGCAGGTGTTCGCAACCTTGAGCGCCAGATCGGCAGTATTTGCCGCAAGAGCGTGGTGAGGATTGCGGCCCAGGAATTGACACACGCCGAGATCACCCCGGAGATCGTGCGTGAGTATCTGAAGAAGGAGAAGTTTGAGTCCGAGTCGTCAGAGTCCATCGAGATACCCGGTATCGCCACCGGCCTTGCAGTGACTGCTGTGGGCGGTGACATTCTCTTTGTCGAGGCGACACGCATGAAGGGCAAGGGTGAGCTCACGATCACTGGTCAACTGGGTGACGTGATGCGCGAAAGCGCGCAGATTGCCCATAACTATGTGCGTTCTAAGGCCAGCCAGTTGGGTGTTGACCCTGACCTGTTTGGACAGACGGACGTCCACCTCCACGTACCGGCTGGTGCCATTCCCAAAGACGGCCCGTCAGCGGGTATGGCCATGGTGATAGCCATTGCCAGCCTGTTCAGCGGGCGGCCGGTGAAGGGTGAGGTAGGCATGACGGGCGAGGTGACATTACGGGGCCGTGTGTTGCCAGTGGGCGGTATTAAGATGAAGGTGCTTGCTGCACACCGCGCCGGGCTCACCACGGTTATTTTGCCGAAGCGCAATGAGCAGGATCTAGACGATTTGCCTGACGACGTGCGCAACGCGATCACCTTCGTGCCGGTCGATGGCATTGACGAGGCACTCAAGGTGGCATTGGTGCCCGCTGAGGGGGAAACTGAAATGCCAGAGGCAATGATCGGTAGCGGCGAACTGGGGCAACGGAGAGTGAGCCTGAATTAGGCAACTTCTTATCATTGCCCATTCCCCCTGCGCGATGGAGTAACCCATTAACAACCCCTGTCCAGCTTGAGCCAGCTCCCCATATTACATTGGTAGGCTACCCCGTTGTCGCAGACCTCGCTGCCGTCAGGGAACTCGGCGTCATTCCAGTAGCATTGGAGTTCCGCCTTATCGAGTATGACAGTTGTCTCACTGCGCAGGGAGGCGACCACACGGGAATTCTTCTTGGCTGAGTCCATAGGGTCCACCCGGGTGATATCGTCACTCATTTGTCAATCCTCCAGCCTTATACATATTTACCGGGAACCTTGCCCCTTGAGAAATCTAAAAGGGGCCAGGAATACACGCGTGACAATGTAGAACCTTTTATCCATCTGTTCAATCTTTTTCTCTGGTTCACTATAATTCTAAGAATTTCAGATGAACCATATAACTTGCCTTAAAGAAATTAAATAGATTTGCTTTGAGCCTTATTCCAAGACCCAAACCCCCTAAATTAACACGAGAGAAATAGGGATACGCATCCAGTAGCTTTATCCTCATATCCCATTTTTCTATTTGGTGAGCACTTTTCAAACCCCATTGAAGAAAAGATTTTTCATCCATTCCACTTGTCTTGATTACCATTCGGTTTGCCATTTTTACGCCAAAAGGTGAAGATGCATCAAAAATGATTTCACTACCAGGAAATCTATCTGCCATTTCAAGAAATAGTCTTTTGATTTGTGCTTCATCGAAATAATAGAGCACTCCAGCTGCAATAAATAGGGTATTGTCTTCTACTGTAATTTCATCGAACCATCTGGTATCAAAAGCAGAACTAGTAATGTATTTCCTCCGTTCATTCTCCGGAATGAGCATACGTCGCAAATCAATAACATCTGGCAGATCCAGATCATACCAACGAAAAGCTCCGTTATCCACTCTTTCAAAAGTAGTATCCAGACCACAACCAACATTCACCACTGTTGCGTTTGGATGTTTTTCTAAAAATTGTTTTAACGTCCTGTCTATATGAATACAGCGAACAATCCAACCCAGTTGGCTGATCTCATCAAGATTTTCTTCCATTGTGGAAAAATCGTAGTCAATTTTGTCCATTAGGTTCACGGCGGTAGTATCTATCAGCAATGGATTGGCCTTTGTAGATTCTTTTGCACGTCCCCACAATGGAAGGAGAAGGGTTTTTTGAACACTGCCTAAGCTCACCTTAGTTTTTTCTGACATTCTTTCCCCCTCAGCCAGCATGTCTTTCATGACCCGCTTTTCTTGGGCACCTGGTAGGGTGCCGGTTATGACACCTTCTAAGACTTCCAGCGCTCATATTCCTATCTGTAAGATTCGCGTCGATGACTAATTCTCAAAATAAGAGCTGTATCCTCAATGATGGTATAAATAACCCGGTAGTCGCCGACTCTGAATCTCCTCAAACCTGCGAAGTTTCCTGTGAGGGGTGGGAATCTGTCTGCCTTTTCAGGCAGATCTTCTTCGATTTTGGTTAAAATCCTTTCTGGCTGATCTTTGGCTATCTTCTTGAGGTCGCGCGATACTGACTTCTTGAATGCGATCTTATAGCTCAAGCTCTTTCCTCATATCATCTGTCGTGACAATAGGATCAGATGTATCATGCAACCGATCCAATGCAACCTGTAAGTCGGCCAATTCGGCAAGATATGCTTCCAGGGCCTTTTGAACATGGAAAGACTTGGGCCTCTCTGTTTCTTTCGCAATATCAGATAGTCTTGAAGCTAGATCGTTCGGAAGCCGTATTGAAATAGCCTTGCTCATACATTACCTCCAATGTATTTTATTGTATTACATTGTAGTCACTGTGAGCAGGAAATGCAAGGTATTTTTCAAAGGGAATATGACACTGAGCTCACCAGCGGCAAAAGCCGCTCCGATCTCTTCATAGTATCCCCTTTCCTTCCGAAAAATTCCCGGTCCAGGTCAGCTATAGCGCTCCTATCGTCACAAGTGCACGTTTTATCTCTTCGATGCCTTCAGGCGGCAGCGGCGACTGTGGTGAGAGCGGAGCACCTACAGGATACCCCTGAAGCTCAAGCCCACCTTTTATACAAGCAGCAAGGTTGTATTTGACAAAGGCCTGGTTCAAATTCCACAGACGGCGCTGAAGCTCCATGGCTTCCTCCCAGGCCCCCTGACGGCATAACTCGTACAGTTCGACACTCTGGCGTGGGGCAATGCACGCAGGGCCTGACATCCATCCTACACCACCAAGGAGCATCACGCAGGCCGGAATGTGTGCAGAGGCAGCGAAGACACTCATCCGTCCGTGCACGCGGTTGAGAATCGAAAGAAGGCGTCCCGTATTGAAGGAGGCATCCTTAATGTAGAGGATGTTTGGGATATGGCTCAGTCGTTCAATTACAGAAAGGCTAAGGTCCGACCGCTGGAAGTTGGGGTTGGTATAGAGCACTACCGGAATAGAAACCGCCTCCGCGATTGCCTTGAAATAGTCAAAGACGCCATCATCGGGTACTGGGAAATAGGATTCAAGGATACCAAGGATGCCATCACAGCCCAATTGATGGAAGGCGCGCGCTTGGGACACAGCATCGGCAATAGTTGTTGATGCCACACCGGCCACCACTGGGACACGACCTTTCGCCGCATCCACGACAACCTCGACGACGCGTAGCCGTTGCGGCCATAAGAGATAGGCGAACTCGCCTGTCGAACCTAACGGCGTCAAGCCATGCACCCCAGCCGTGATGAGGTCGTCGCAAAGCCGCCCCAAAACATCGCTCTTTATGTCTCCGGAAACATCAATGGGGGAAACCAGATACGGAAAAACACCATGGAAGGCTTCTTCGGTCATCGTAATACCTCCATCACCTAGGTACTCACTAACAATACCGGTTCTCCGCGCCTAACGCGATCCTCAAAGCCTGTTTTTCTCCCCATATACAGAGAGAAAGCTTGATTTGTCAAAAGTGTGGCCCCTTTGTTTTCTGAAGCGCCAGACTACAAGACGAGTTCCATGCGTCTTTGATCTGGCACATGAACCGCGGAACCGGTGAGGTGCCACTTCCTCTCTTCAACAACAAGAAACCCCAACCTCTCGTAGAGTTTTTGGGCGCGAGGATTTGTAACAGCCACATCCAAAACACAAATCCGACGACTGTTACCCCGGGCTATTTCAATCTGCCTTTCCAGCAGAGCTGTACCAACGCCTTTGCCTTGCATATCTTCTGCAACGCCTAGATTCTGGAAAAATTCGGCATCCTTTTTTGGCGGGGGCATCAGCTTATGCAGTTGAATGCCTCTCCTCATTACACTCCAACACTTTATGGGGCCATAGAACCTTACTATGCGCCAGGTTGCCTCCCAATTGAGCCTGCTGAACTCCGCGCCGCCGTAAAACGCACCAATACCAACAACACGGCCATCTACCAATGCAACGACGTGATTCAGGTAGCCCGATGTACTCGATCCAGCAACGAACGCAGCCTTAAGAAAATCAAGGGCCGTATGACTTCTAGTGGCGAAGGCATAGTCAAACTCATGTGGGCCAGCGCTGTAGATCAACGGGACGGCTTGTTCTACATCTCCCGGCTCAGCGCGTCGGAATTGTATATTCACAGTCCCCACCTCTGATTACTTCTTGTTGCAGTCGGACTCAAGCCCATTAAAGGGCAGGCCCTCATGTCGTTGACCTGCCTCGCATCACCTGGACCAGAAGCCGACAGGCTCTTGGGATCAGGTGCATGCCTTAGACGTCCACTTTATTTATCTTACTTTGCTAACTACTTCTGCTTTACAAATTTAGTCCTATTTTCCAAGCCTTATTTAGATACTTATTCTCTTTTCGCTTGTGATTTAAGAATCTGGAGTCAGTATATACTATTTTGCTGATGACTTTTGCTTTAATCTTGCGAGTATAATGGTTCATCGCTCTCAATGTATTTTTGCTTTCATCCATAAGTACATTAAAAGGCCATGGTGTCGTGCAGGCAGTAATTAATATTGCTTTTTTGCCCTCCATGTGTGCGCGAGGTCCAAAACCAAGTGGGAATTTCTTACCGAATAATTTTCTACCTTCACCATGCGACATGGCTAATCCACATTGCCTGTCAAAAAAAGTCTTCATAATACCCGAAACATTAGACCAATATGTAGGAGAAGCAAGAACCAGTACTTCTGCTTCTTTTACTTTTTCAAAAATCAAATTAAAATCATCTTTTAATATGCATTTTCCTTTCCTCTCGCATGACCAACAACCAAGACAATAATCAAGTTTATAGTCATATAGATTCATTAGATTCGTCGTATGTCCGTTCTCCTTAGCACCTTCTAAAATTCTATTTGCTAAAGTACTTACCAATCCATTTTTTCTTTTTGTGCCGATAATAGCTAATACATTCACTTTTTATTTCTTATCTCCTTAACGTGCCGCATCACAGGCGCGAGTTTACGATCAGAGTTGATCCGCTTGTTATATTCTTCTCAAGGTATTTCGTGTCCGAAAAAAACATTAATTTGCGAATACATCTTGACAAATTCTTTCATTCGCTCAAGGCTTCGCTGGGCTTCATGTAAATCATAGCTACCAGATCCGGGTCCCACACCCATATCAAAGCCTAATTTAATATCACATGCATCACCTGTTAGTAAAACCACACGTTCTTTTCCATTAACTAAAAAGCTCACATGTCCTTTTCTATGCCCTGGAGTATGAACAGCCCAAAAAGAACCATCGCCAAAAATATCTGCGCAACGACCAAGAGGTGGAAGATTCTGAGCAGAATCAAAATCTATCTCATATAAAGTTTCAACACCTGCAAAGTTATCCTGATAGCACAAAGTGCCGAACCTGTAAATTGGTTCATCTTTGCCGACCACCACACGAATGTCTTTGGGAAGAAGCTGCATGCCGGAAACATGATCCATGTGCAAGTGTGTAAAAAAGACTCCTTTTAAATCAATACCTTTTTCTTTTATCTGTGTTCCAATATCCTGCCCCTTTTTTTGATAACTCTCAAGCGGCCAGTATAATTCACGCAAAGGGCCACGAATATTTCCATGTGGATCTTCCTGAAAAGATTGATCCAATCCAGCATCAACAAGATAATCCCCGTGGATTGAATGGCGTATCAAGTAACAGTACACAGGTACAGTTATTTTTTCTTTTTTCAATCCCTTGGCATTTGGATGTTTCATATTTAAAAAAAACATGTTTGATATATGAAGATGTCCTGTCTCAATTACTTCAATTGTAATATCCTGGGGACTCGATAAAATTTTATCCCAACTACTCAAAGGCTGCGCTGGTAATGGGAATGTTCTTCTTTTAGGGTTATGCATTATAAAGCTGCCTCTCTCGCTTGAGTTAAGGAATATAACGATGCGCATCACCCGGCCGGAAGGGCACAGCCCTTACGGGCGATCTTCCCCACAAAAAGTGGACTAGTTTTCTTATTAACTTACCAGTTGCTCAAATTCAAGCGGAGAACAAAAGTTCAGTGCTGTAAGAGGGGCCGTTGGTTCCAAAATGATTTAAATATATATGTAGTTCTAATAACCCATTAGAAACGGTTAACCGATCAACAGGAGAAACTCTTATGCTGAGAAAGCGTATGACACAAATATCCTCACTGCCTTCATTCTATATTGTCAAATCACTTTGAAACCACCGTCCCTGGCTACTCCGCGAGCCTGGCCCTCTGGTGCGTGGCGCTGTTCGAAGCCTTTTATTTCTGCATTCCTGCGGTGAAAAAAACTTGAATTTCCCCTTGACATACCCCTTTTTCATGCATGAGACACCCTTCGATTACAGGTTGCATCGAATATCTCACACCCAAGGCTTCAAGCCAGCATTCAATTCTGTACATCACTCCACAACGGTATCCATCGATTACTCCGATCTGTTTCATTCCTTTGTAGGCGAAGCATTGCAAGCTTTCCCATTTCCAGCGTATCAAATTTCCGGCATGCGGGGTGAAGCGAAACTTCTTAAAAACCGAATCTGGCAGAGTCAATTCCAGGGCCGCAAGCATAAATTGCACGAGTTCATCAAAAGTTTCGAATTTTTCCCGGGCGATCCCCAGAAGCCGTTTCATTCGATCCATCTCAATTGGTGCCAGGGATTTTATAGCCGCTTTGTTTAATTCATTGGCTTTCTCTATCCCGAATTCACGGCAAGTGTGGTAAAACCACATACCATCATGGGTTAACCACCCCTTTCCCAGTAAATTCCTGATTTCTGTTTTTTCAATTCCATCAAGCACGCCCATTCTTCTCATCCTTTCGCCAGACCCCTTCTATGCCAGATCAAGATAACAGATAGGGTACATGGAAAATTTTCCTTATATTGCGATTATATAATGGATTATTTTCCATATATAACAGTATTTAATATAAAAAATAGAAAAAATATGGCTGAATTTTCCATCATATTAAGATATCTTATTGATATCATGGAAAACAAAGGTAAATTCAGACCCGATCCCGGCATAAAGCTTATAATAGGGGCCGTTAGGTCCAAAATGGTCTAAATATATATATCAACTTCGCTTGCAAGGTGAGTGAGCGTGCATATGTCATAGACAAAGGGCAAGTGCGATACCAAGGGTCGATTGACGATTTCTGAACCATATTACTTTCAAAGATGTATATGAAAGGAGAAATAGAAATGAATGTAATGGAAGAACTAAGAAGTAAGGTGGTGAGTAGAGCGGTACGTAACGTCCAAAGAGGATACATAGAGGACGAAAAAGGTCGCGGCATGTTTCGACCTGAAATAGAGCTTGATCTCCAGCGCTCGCGTTTGATGACAGAATCATTTAAAGAAACAGACGGGCAGGCAATGGTTATTCGGCGCGCCAAAGCGCTTGCCAATGTTCTCAATAACATGGACATATTTATCAGAGATTACGAACGAATTGTGGGGTATCAGACATCAAGTCCGAATGGTCTTTATCACCCCATAGACCAGAACTGGAGATCGGTACAGAGACTTGTTAATAGTGAAAGTGGTAAAACACTTTTAGATGACGCTGGCAGAAAAGAACTGGACGAGCTTTGTGAGTACTGGAATGGTAAGTCTATGAGTGACCGCCATCAGGAAATGTTGTCAGGCGATATTGCTAGATATTGGAAGTATGAGGGGACTTTTCTGTGGACCCAACTATCTGAACTCGGCATTCCGGATTATGAATCATTGTTTCAAACTGGACTCAATGGAAGGATTAAGATGGCCGAGAAAAGACTTGAAGAAATAGACAGGACCATTCCCGTTGATTATGTTGATCAGAAGGAATTTCTTCAGTCGGTCATCATAATTTTAGAGGGCGTCATAAACTTCGCGAGGCGCTATTCCAAACTCGCAAAGGAAATGGCTGCTAAGGAAAAAAACAGCGAAAGGAAGGCGGTACTCCAAGAAATTGCACGTACCTGTGAAAGGGTTCCGGCCGATCCCCCGCGAACATTTATTGAAGCGGTGCAATTTTTCTTTTTTGTCCACCTCATACGTTATCTTGAATATTCTACGCTCGGTATAGGGATCCGTATCGATCTCATTCTATATCCTTTTTACGAAAAGGACTTAAAAGAGGGAAGAATTACAAAAGATGAGGCACTTGAAATCCTTCAGCTTCTCTGGATCAAGTTAAATGAGTTAGGACTCGTCTTTTCGCCCCTGGTGAGTTCGGTTTATGGGGGTGTCGCTTCACTTCAGGCGCTTACTATTGGTGGAACTGACAAGGAGGGGCGTGACCTCACAAATGATTTGACATACCTGGTGCTGGAAGCGGCCAAGAATCTGAAAATTATTGAACCGAGCATTGCATTGAGAATACATAATGAGACTCCTGATGAATTATTATCCAAGGCTACGGATGTGATCAGGACCGGAATCGGCTACCCTTCACTGTTTAACGATGAAGCACTCATTCCATTATTGGAGAAATGGGGTGTGCCTTTAGAAGACGCAAAAAATTATGCCATTACTGGATGTGTGTACCTAGACATTCCTGGTAAGAATATAATGCGTCGCTCTGTGGGCTATTTCGTGTTGTCTAAATGTCTTTGGTGGGCGCTCCATCAGGGAATAAATCCAAAGACGGGCGAACAATGGGGTGCAAAGACACCCGACCCTGCAAGATTTAAATCATGGGAAGATGTCCTTGAGGCCTATTTGGAGCAGGTCAGATTTTCTGTAACCAAAATGGAGCAACTGGAAAGAACCAATCTGGAGCTCTATGTCAAGTACTGCCCAAGACCTTTCTATTCGAGTATTGTACAAGGGTGTATTGAAACAGGCAAGGAATCCAGAAAATGGGTTTATCCATCAATGGTGCATCATTTTATTCAAACGATTGCTGAAAGCAATGTGGCCGACTCATTGACAGCCATTAAGAAAGTTGTATTTGAAGATAAGCTTGTAACTCTCCCTGAGCTGATTGAAATCATGGACAGGAACTGGGAGGGGCATGAGGATGTCAGACAGGCGTGTCTTAATGCACCCAAATACGGAAATGACGATGATTATGCAGATCTTATTGCCCGTGAAGTCCAGCATAGGACTGAAGCAACGATAGAATCAGTAAAAGACAGATTCGGCCTGGCCAACAGGAGTGACGGGAGTGCTGTGTCTGCAACATACGGCCTTGCGATCGACACCCCTGCGACACCTGAGGGAAGGTTTGATGGAGATCCTTTTGCGGATTCTACTTTGGCCCCAGTGATGGGCATGGATAAAAAGGGACCTACAGCAGTTCTTAATTCATGTGCAAAGATCGATACTTTGGAAACTTTCAATCATCTTTTAAACCAAAAGTTCCCACCGAAGTTCCTCGAAGGAGACATGAAACAGGTTTTTATTGATTATCTGAAGACCTGGAGAAATAAGAAGATCCCTCATGTTCAGTTTAATATTGTTGACAGGGAGACATTGCTTGATGCCCAGGAGCATCCTGAAAAGCATTCGAACCTTATTGTAAGGGTGGCAGGGTTTAGTGCTTACTTCACGGATCTTTCAAAGGGGCTTCAGGATCATATCATTGCCAGAACGGAACAAAGCTTTTCGTAAATCTGTTGAGTATTTCAAATCCAGTGTGGGGTGGTAGTTCTCTCAAGAATTATCACCCCATATTGCGAGGTGTGATAAAGAGGTGAGCGATTTTTTATGGAGCTATCAACACGCAAAGACAGAGAAAAGGGCCTAGTCTTCGATATGCAGAGATTTAGTGTACACGATGGGCCGGGGATCAGAACAACGGTTTTCATGAAAGGCTGCCCATTAAAATGTCTTTGGTGTTCCAATCCTGAATCGGAAGATGTCTTCCCTAACCTGATGGTGAGAGATATCAATTGCAAAGGGTGCGGAGCCTGTGCAGAAGTGTGCCCGGAAGGGGCCATTACAATTACCAAGGAAGAAGGCAGAAAAATAGACTGGGGGAAATGTAACCACTGTTTACAATGTATTGATGCCTGCATATATAACTCGTTGAACAGATGCGGAAGATATATGGAAGTGAAAGAAGTTTTCGATGAAGTAATGAAAGACGAAGACTTTTATAAAACTTCAGGTGGAGGCATTACGGTCTCCGGAGGGGAACCGTTATTACAGAGTGAATTTGTGTCCAAATTGTTAGAAATGTGCAAAAAAAAGGGATTACATACGGCTTTAGATACCACAGGGTATGCCCCCTGGGAAAAAATTGAAAAGGTACTACCTTTTGTCGATTTAATACTCTGGGACATTAAGCATCTTGATACCCATGAACACAAAAGGACTACAGGTGTTGACAATACGCTCATCCTGGAAAACCTGACAAAAGCATCAATGTTAAGGTTAGCTCGTATATGGTTGCGTATACCCCTGATTGCCGATTTCAATGATTCTGAAGAACACCTTAGGAGTATTGCTATTTTGGGGAAGAAGATTGGCGCGGAAAAAATCTCTTTGCTCCCGTATCATGAGGGGGGAAAGTCCAAAAGTGAACAGATAGGGCGGGCTTATGAGTTTTCCGAGGCAAAAGCACCAAGCGATGAACATATTAATAGCGTAAAAGAAGTGATGGAGCGAGAGGGTGTGACAGTGGCTATTGGTAATTAAATGCTAAAAGGAAATTCCTAATAGGGGATGTCCCCCTCCCGTCTCCATCCATTCCGAAGGCCATCATCGCTTCTTCCCTATCAAATCTTTCTATCAATACACCTATAATCAACAGGCCTTCTTGAACATTGGATTGAAAGCGACCTTTCAGGTCGCTTTCAATCCTGAAGGATTAGGCATCCTTTTTTCGGTGTTGCGCCCTTGCTATTCAGTGCCAATCATCACATTCGACGCTTTGACGACTGCATATGCCTCTTTCCCTACCTCAAGTCCAAGATTCTCGCACGATTTCTTCGTAATAATCGAGGTCATTTCTAGACCTGGGGCAACCTCTACGGTCACTTCTACATTCACGGCACCAATCTCAATTGCTTTAATGGTACCCTTTAGAACATTTCGCGCACTTAGTTTCATCTTATTACCTCCTTCTGTCTGATTTTACACCGGCTGCAGAACCATTCTACAGCCTACAAGTTGGAACAATAAATGGTTTATTGTAAGGAGGGGACGTACATTCCAAAATGATTTAAATATATGTACTTCTAATAACCCATTATTAGCTAGGGTCGGACCAAGCTATCTTATTAATATTTCAGGATACACATTCCAAGATTAAGTGTTTTCGGGCCTTAAAGAGCCATTTTTAGGGCCCAAATCACGCCCGTAAGCGGCCGCCGGTTCTCGACCTTCATATGGGCCATCTTCCCCCAGCACTCGCCACCCTTTTCCTTTTATACCGAGCCTTTCCTGCCGCTTCCACTAATCCTTTGCTCCCATCTGTGGGTAATGTGCCACACATAACCTGGGAGGTAAAGCATTCACTCATCTTTTCAAATACTTAGCTTGGCCCGACCCCATCGCTAAACAAGGATCTCATGCGCAGTCAACCCCTTGTTGCCGGAGCGCTGTATTTCCCTAATACCTTTTTGAATTCGGTTGCTGCTGCAGGCACCTCTCTTTCTCTATTGGTGAAGATATCAGCAGGGGTTATACCTTCTTTGCCGTAGAAGGCCGCGTTGGATTTATGGTCGATCTGTAAAGCGGCTCCTTCCAGGGCAACTCCGGCGAATAAGCCTCGGCTTCTCGAGTACGAGTAGATCTCTGCCTTGAGTTGCAAGTCGGTAGCTGCTTCGGCCTGACGACCCACCGCACCTGCTGCTACGGCTGCATCGGCCCCGAGCGTAAATTTACCCTTCATTATGCCGTCTATGCTCTTCCTGGTCTTGAATACCAGAATGACATCGGTTGACTGGGCGCCAATCTGATACCCAAGGCTTCCGCCAGTAAGGGATACAAAGGATGGATTGCTCCATCCACCCTCTTTTTCGCGCACAACCAAGACGCCCCACCCATAACGACCTCCAACCACGAAGCTGGCCTTGACAACAGCCGGAATGATAGCCACTCCGTAAGCATTGTGTAACAGGGACGGCGCAATGCCCTTTTCCGGGATGGCCATGAACTCGGTGAGCACTTCGGTAGCCGCCTCCACTTTTGCCACTTCCTTGGTCTCCGCTTCAACTGAGTTACTCGCCAAACAAACGAGAACTAAGCCTGCCAGTATAATTACCATTGATCGTAGTTTCATTACTGCTATCCTCCTTATCTCAAGGGTGATCTTGCTCATTGTTTTGTCAATATAGTCAACTACGTCCCGTATTA
>Ga0209427_10000021_pt1 | contig 121720 bp, 92 predicted proteins | sample DeeMarSWOR136_30_FD_187465 | JGI IMG/M metagenome (GOLD analysis project Ga0209427, IMG submission 187465) | Marine sediment microbial communities from White Oak River estuary, North Carolina - WOR-1-36_30 (SPAdes) (version 2) | ecosystem: Environmental > Aquatic > Marine > Intertidal zone >... | reverse complement strand
CCAGATGATTCTTTGCGTAGTCGAACTGGGCCTGTGAGCCAGCTATGGTACATCAGCCTCGCTGAATCCGCCATCTACCACCCGTAACTGACCGGTTACCCAAAAAGAGCTCGTTTTGGGCGGTTGCCAAGCGTATCCCTTTGGTTTTCTATATCCTCTCCTGCTCTCTAACAGCCTGCCGCTGCTTGCCTTCATTTTCCAACTGGGCCCGAACCATTCATCCTTAATGATTTCTGGCGTTATTGCGAAGCCGTATGCCGTTCCGTATGATAGAACTGATCAAAGATTTGTCCGCCTTTGGCGGACAAAACACGGATGATAACGGTCGGCATCAGGCGGTCGTTCAACCTCCTTGCCTCCACCCTGTTGTTAGCGATTCTCACGTCTTGCTTCCTCGAGTTGCACTCTTTCTGACTTCTCTACAAAGGCAATGGCATGCCGATAGTATTTGCTGTACTTCGTGTCGCAGTCCAGATACGCCAGCTTCCTGCACGCGGACTCTTTGAACATGCGCCGCCACTTCCTGGGCCAGTCCAGAACCTTGCCTGAAATGTATTGCGATCCCTCCCCCGGTTTTCGATGGGCCGTGAAGGTTTGAAGATGTTCGCTACGGAAGCATGTTTTGTACGGAGGATTATCGAAGGATGGCCCGAAGGAGACACCTACCCAAGACTGTGCCTTTTCAACATAGGCCGCTTCGTCAAGAGCTCGTCCGGTGTATGTCCTTGAACTGTTGTGCATATAGGCTTCGCCGACCGTGATTGCGCCGCGGGGTGGTATATTAAGAGACAACAGTTCACAAAAGAGTTCTGCGCATATATCACAAAAGGTCCAGAAGCGAGCACGGTCAAATACGGCCCAGAGGATAAAAGTGTCGCTGAAGTCTGTGTGTTGTACAACGAGTGCGCCAATCGCTGAGCCTGTTATGGGGTAACCCTCGCTGGTTTGGCCAATTGGAATTGTGGCGTCAATGATAAGGCAGTCTTGGCGTCTTCTCACCACCTCTTGGAGGGTCTGCAAGGCGCGAATGCGCGCGGGGAGTCCTGCTGATCGATGGCGATTCATCCATCCGAGAACATCGAAAAGTGCCAAGACCGTTGGTTTTGTGTTCTCTTTCATTGCCAAAAATGATTATAAAATCTATATAAAACGGGAAACACAGACTGTTTCAGCCTATACAAGAAGTTCCCGTTTCTTCTGGCTTTTCTGCTCAATCTCTTTCATTGAATGATTCAACGTGTGCACAAAAGTTGCACACCCTACCCGGCCAGTTTCACGTGTTCTCGATGCTCATTCTCCACAACATAGTTCATAAAGTTGTCTTCTTTCAAACCTAGCAAATATCCTTGTATTTGATTTCGACTGTGACAAATGGAGAAGTTCCTGTTATTTCCTTTATATAGTCCGTCAGTACATTGTTTAAAACACATGCACAGTTGTATAAGAATTTCGCATGATTCCAGTTTATATCCGTAGACAGTCTTTTCACACTCTTCGTTTTATGGGCAACTTCATGCCTGATACTCAGGATTTGCGACAGACGGTTCTTGACCTTCTCGTTTGAGAAATTAGGCCACTTACATTTATCAATTATCTTCTTCTTGCCTGTTGCTGCTTCAATCAATGCATCTATGTTGCCAGTATTGGGGGTATTGAATCGCTTTCTTGCTTTGTCAAAATCAGATTTCAGTTTGTCTCTGAAAGGCCACGTATCTCTGAATGACATGATTTCATCAAAACAATCAGAGGCAAGATACTCTATGAAAATCTGCCAGGATGCCACGAGGTAGATGATATAGCTTTGGTGAAGATAGTGCTTCTTCAGATCTGCCGAAGATACTTCAAGTCTATCTATGTCTTCCGCAATTCTTTGTACAGCGGAAATGCTCTTTAAGCGTTTGTCAAAAACATGGAGTGGTGCCCTCTTTAGTTTCATATCTTATATAACTCCTACATGATGGTAAGAATGGTCATACAGTGTATAAAACGCCAAACAATCTTATCTCTTATTTCGCTGCACTTTTCACGATGACCGCCCCCTCAGAGTAAGGGACACTCTAAACAAGAGGGCAGGCAAATTCACCTTCGGCAACTTAATTCTAACGGGCTAAATCGTTAGTATATGGTATATAGCCAGTCGAGCCCGGCAAAGCCGGCGTCTTTATAAGACAAATCCGCTGGTGCTTCCATCTTAGGTTAGATAAAAATAGAGTAAAAGACCGTAAAAGTCAAATGGAAAAAGGGGAAAAATCCCCCAGCACGGGACTGGGTAAAAAGACACAAAAACTCCCCCCACCACAGGGGTGGGGGCTAAATATGGAATTGATGCGTGGCGGTTTTCTTAATAGATTCCTCGGCTTCGCTCGGAATGACCGAGCGGAGATTGCCACCCGTTCGGCTACGCTCAGGGTAAACTATCAGGCCTCGCAATGACACGGCGCCTTTATTCGTGGCCATTGGTGGCCAGATAAAACCTGCCGTGAAACGGCAGGCTAAATATTTTTGAATTTCTCTCTGGTATTATACAGCGAAGGTGTCAATCCACAGGATGCCCCGCACAGCGTGCCCCACCACGGCACTACACGGCATTGACAGAACTTCAATAGCCAACTACAATGTCTGCCTGTACACATTGCCTCGGCGGTTCCAGTGCCGCCTGACGCAGTATGAAATACGCCAGATGAGAATATTATTGACAAATGACGATGGTATCTTTGCCCCGGGGTTGGCTGCAATCTATAAAGAATTGCTCCAGATGGGCGATGTGACCGTGGTTGCGCCGGCTACCAGCCACTCGGGCGCCAGTCACAGCATCACATACCGCCGGCCATTGGTGTGCAATAAGATAGATATAGACGGCCGATTCACCGGCTTTAGCGTGCATGGCTCCCCCGCGGATTGCGTTAAGCTGGCCTCCATCCAACTGCATGAAGGCCCGATAGACCTGCTCGTGGCCGGCATAAACAATGGGGCAAATGCGGGAATAAACGTTTTCTACTCCGGCACCGTTGCAGCCGCCATGGAGGCAGCGTTCCTCAAGATTCCTGCCGTCGCAACGAGCCTGGCGGCCGAGGAGCAAATGGATTTCGAAAAAGCCGCCAAATACTGTGTAAAAATCGTGAGAGAGCTCATGCCCGTCAAACCCGGCGACGTAATAAACGTCAACATCCCACAATTATCAAAGGGCGAGCCCAAGGGCATAAGAGTGGTGCCCCAATCGAGCACAGGCTTCGACGAGTATTACATCCCGCTAAAGAATGGGCAGGGCCAGACTTCGTACCAGTTAGCGGGCGGTCCGCACCGGGTGGATGGGACGCCGACCGATACAACGTCACTGGAGCAAGGATTCATTACTGTGACGCCGCTGGTGCCTGACATGACCAATCATCAGAAAACCGGCGAACTTCAATCCCGACTCGCAGGCATTGCTCTTTAACAGCAATGCAGAGGACAGAAATGGCTGAGGAAATAGCCGCTCAACTCTGCACCACGACCATTACAGACACTGACCGGATTGTAATTTTCGATTAGGCCCCAAAGGAGAATCTACGCAATGAAAGCACTCCTGAAGAAGAAGCCAGAAACCGGAATCTGGCTCGAAGATGTGCGCCAGCCCCAAGTAGGCGCCAACGATGTCCTCATCAAGATTCACAAGACGTCAATTTGCGGCACCGACGTTCACATCTTCAACTGGGATACCTGGGCCCAGAAGACGATAAAGGTGCCGACTGTCATAGGCCATGAGTTTGTCGGCTCTGTCGAGAAAATAGGTGACAATGTACACGATGTGGAACTGGGCGAGTTAGTCAGTGGCGAAGGGCACGTCGTCTGCGGACGCTGCAGGAATTGTCTGGCAGGCCGCAGACACCTCTGCAAGGACCCAAAAGGTATCGGAGTGGATCGCGATGGCGCATTTGCTGAGTACATATCGATCCCGGTATCCAACGTGTGGCACTGCGATCCTGAGATACCAAGGGACATACTGTCCTGTTTTGACCCGTTTGGCAATGCGGTCCACACAACTCTCTCTTTTGACCTGGTGGGCGAAGATGTACTGATAACCGGCGCCGGCCCAATCGGGGCTATGGCGGTCGGAGTGGCCAAGCACGCCGGCGCTCGGTACGTAGTAATCACAGACGTAAACCCCTATCGCCTGGAACTGGCCAAGAAAATGGGACCCACCTTGACGCTCGACGCGAGAAATGAAAAAATCGAGGACGCCGCCAGGAAACTCGATATGAAAGAGGGATTTGACGTCGGCCTGGAGATGTCAGGCAGTCCCGATGCATTCAAGAGCATGCTGGCAAACATGTGTCACGGCGGCAAGATCGCACTGCTCGGGATAATGCCCCATGCCGCCATCGACTGGGATTACGTCGTCTTCAATGGCCTGACCATCAAGGGCATTTACGGCAGGCAAATGTTTGAGACTTGGTATAAGGTGACTATGCTCATCAAAAGCGGCGTGGATATCGCACCACTTATCACCCATCATTTTCACTATACCGACTATCGCAAGGGCTTCGAAGCTATGAGCTCAGGCAAATCGGGGAAAGTTATTTTGGATTGGACGGAAGAATAAGAAATTGGCCCGAATTCAAAAGCAAGGAACGAAAGATGTTTGGAACGATGAAATCTCACATAGTCGAAGAGCTAAGTCAGATAAGTGACAGCGGCCTATACAAATCAGAACGCATCATAACCAGCCCTCAAGATGCCACGATCACGGTCCAGAGCGGACAGAAGGTCCTGAACCTCTGCGCAAATAATTATCTGGGCTTGGCCTCTCACCCCGAAATAATAAAGGCTGCCCGTGACAGCTACGACAAATGGGGATATGGCTTATCGTCCGTTCGATTCATCTGCGGCACACAGCAGATACACAAACAGCTCGAAGAGAAAATCTCAGAATTTCTCGGCACTGACGACACAATCCTGTATTGCTCGTGCTTTGATGCAAATACAGGCCTGTTCGAGATCTTGCTTGCTGCAGAAGATGCCATCATAAGCGATCAGCTCAACCACGCAAGCATTATTGATGGCATACGCCTATGCAAGGCACAACGTTTCCGGTTCGCCAACTCCAACATGCAGGACTTGGAGGACAAACTGCGGCAGGCCAAGAACACAAGATTTCGCCTGATTGCCACGGACGGCGTGTTCTCTATGGATGGAATCGTAGCAAAATTAGGCCAAATCTGCGAACTCGCTGATAAACACGACGCACTGGTGATGATAGATGACTCGCACGCAGTCGGTGTGCTGGGCAAACGCGGACGAGGCAGCCACGAACACTGTGACGTAATGGGGCGCGTCGATATTATCACAGGCACCCTCGGCAAAGCTCTCGGCGGCGCAAGCGGCGGCTACACCAGCGGAAGAAAAGAAATTATCGAAATTCTCCGCCAGCGCTCTCGCCCTTATTTATTCTCAAACACGCTGGCCCCGGCCATCGTCGCCACATCGCTAAAGGTCTTGGACCTGCTGTCAAGCTCCAGTTATCTGCGCGACAAGCTCGCCGAGAACACCCGCTATTTTAGAAGCCGCATAGCCAAGCTGGGATTAGAGGTTGTCCCCGGGGAACATCCTATTGTACCGATCATGCTCGGAGATGCGGTCCTCGCCCAGAAGATGGCAGAAAAGCTCCTCGAAAAAGGTGTTTACGTCATAGGCTTTTCTTATCCTGTCGTTCCTAAAGGTGCGGCACGAATTCGCGCCCAAATATCGGCGGCTCATAGTGAAGAAGACCTGGATTTTGCAATCGAGAAGATCGCGGAGGTCAAACAGGAACTGGGAATCTGATCTGACATCCTGCAAAACCGCCCGCAAAGGGGGACTTTTGCCCTGTTCGCTTAAGTAAGGCCTACTTGAACGCCGGACCATTCTGTCTATTACACATAGTACCGCTGCCAAATGCTTCCAACAAAATAACACCATTTCCTGGTAGGAGCAAGCGATATATAGGCAGCAGGATTTGGGCCTGTTCCGACAAGAAATACACATGTTCTCCCACTTCATTGTCGCTCTGAGAAATCTAAAGACTCTTCAGAATCTTACAAGATATGACTGGGGCAGGACTGGGATATGACTAAGTAGTGAATATCTGCGGACACCTTTGAGACACATCTGAGGCAATGCACGGTCAAGATTAGTAAGCAGAGGCATGCATTGAGAGAAGAGGTTCGCAGGGGCGCGTTGAGAAATGCCTGCAAACTGCTTTAGAGACTCGAGAGGGTGCGCACTTGCCGATCCTTCACCTATTCTCGTAGTCGCGTTATTGGCGTGCCTTACCCACGCAGTATAACCGGCGAGTTGTACGTATGAACAGCTGGCCGTGTGCGGCGCTGATTGACGCCCGAACGACTTCTCCACTGCCGGGTTCATCCATGGGGATGACCTTGAGGACGTCGCCATTTGCTGCATCGATCACTGCAGCTTCTCCAGTGTGGTTGATTAGGTAGACCTTGCCATCCGCAGCAAGCGGCGAAGCTTCGTATTTGGCACGGCCGGGCGTTTGGATTGTCCACTTGGCCCTACCCGTCCGCAGCTCCACACGCGACAGGCACTTCCGCAGGTCACTCAAGACGAAGAAATCACCATCGAAGAAAGCCGGAGTGGGGACATCGGAGGAGATTTCTCGAACCTCTCGGCTAACCCAGGCGATGGCACTATCGTCGTACACGCCAGTCCCTCTGGGCTGTATGGCGTAGACGGGAGCGTTCTTGGGTGCGCAGACAAGGACTATATCCTCGCCGGCAACCGGCGACGGGACCAGCCGCCAATGACTGATACGCCTGGGATTCCAAGTGCCCCATCGCCACAATTCCTTACCTGTTTCAAGGTCATGCCCGGTTAGCGCATCACCTCCGGCGATCAACAACTGCTGTTTGCCGCTGAAAGAAAACGGAATCGGCGTGCTAAAAGCTTCAAGCGACTCCTGCCGGGCTTGACTTGGACGAATCTGACGCCACAGAGTCTTGCCCGTATTTGGGTCCATAGCCAGAAGGTACGATTCGTTCTTCTGGTCTCTCAGACCACGATCACGCACGGGCACGTCCCGCTGCAATACCTGCACGTACAATCTGCCGTCAAACAGTGTGGGACTACTGCCAAAAGTCCACAGGAACGCGAACGGCCCGTAATCGTCGTGAATGTTCCGCGCCCATTCGCGACGGCCGTTCAAATCGAAGCATACCAGGTCGCCATTCGCGTAGAAGAAGACCACAAGCTTGCCGTCGGTAACCGGTGAAGAAGCGGCGAAGGTGCTGCGTCTGTCCTGCCGGATTCCCTTTGCAATCTCGCGCTGCCACAGAAGTTTTCCGCTGGCGCGGTCGAAGCACATCGCCAGCAGCGTGTCGCTGGCAGAATCGACGCCTGCCAGAAAGACTCGGTCTGCCCATATTATTGGTGTGGCGGCGGAAGAGCCTGCCAAATCGACGCTCCAGGCAATTCCTTCGGTCTTGCTCCAATCTGAAGGCAGGTTTTTTTCGTCGGTGGAGCCATTAAAGTAAGGACCTCGCCAATGCGGCCAATCGCCAGCACAAGCTACGGACACGCTCACCAACACGAATACGACGAACACACGATACTTCCGCATAACAACCTCGTACATTTTGAGAGTTTCGTTCTTGCGATAGAGCAGCAGCATACCTAAATTTGTAGACTCACTATCGAGCGGCATGAGGATACTCTATTGGATATGAGTTAGTCAAGAAAAAGGCGTCGCTGAACACCCTGCCGTTCTCTCTTTTTGGTTGAGAGGCCAAGATCTCAAAGCAGGGCTACACTTCTTCCTTGGACTCATGGCAGGTTTATAGGTATTTACCGAGTTACGTTGGGTTCAGGGCATTGCAGGGGCCGCACAACACATCTGTATGCGGAGGCGGCAGGCCCAAGATCACAGAAGGTTCATACAGGCGATTTTGACGTTGCAGGAAGATGTTAAACGCTAAGACTCTCCATGGGCCCTGCAGATTGTCATTTCGGTTACCTGGCCCAAGAACGTGTGCAAATCTCCAGGCAGAGCTCAGCTGCCTCGCCAACTTGTCGAAAATACTGGTTGGTCAGAAACGTCGGCAAATTCGGACTTGCTGATTTTCGCAGCCGCTACTTCCAACCAGATCTCTCTCACCAGAAAGAAGAAAAAGCCTAAGGCTATGATGTTCACCCCTGCGCACCATGGTTGCCCGCTGTTAATGTAGAAGTAAAAGCGGCTTCCCAAAAGAGCGAAATTAGTTCCCCATCCTGTCTCATGCCAGTAAACGTTCAAGAACGCGCCGGAGGAAACGATGTAACTTAGCGCAGGCGTTATAATAACCGGTATCTGTATGCCTTGGAAAATCAGGCTTAACACGAGCCCTAATCTCGGCTTCTTGATAAGGGCCACGCCCGCCAGAATCCCATACGCAAATACGATAGCAAAGGCAACGCTGACAATCATTGATATCCGCGTCAGGTCCCCCGCCAAAAAGACTCGCCCGATAATGCCAATCCCCAGCAGCCCACCGCCAATCTGGGAAATCAGCAAACAGGTTTTCAACAATTTATTCATATCTACAAACCTCCAATTTCTACCAATCTAAACGATTTTGCATTTCGTCTCTCATATCGGCTATCCGTGTCCAATCCAAAAGAGCGAACCACGTCTTTTTCGAGAATTCCTGTTTTCCCTCCGCATTGTTCAGTCCTGGAGGTCGCTCTGCGGCCGTAGTTGAATATGGACGAGATAAGACCCGTTATCGAATAGCTGACATATAGTCCGATAAGAATTCTGGACTGACGCCGCTCAATCTTCATGGCCTTGTCATGCGGGGTAAGAGAAGTTTCAGCTACCGCTGCCAGATGATGATTTGCAATCGCAATACTCGATTAGAATACGATGGACACCGTATGTAACATTGGAACAGTAGCCAAGAAAATACCTGCACCACTGCTTGAAGATGTGGCAATATTGTAGTATGCTTAAGCTGTCTTAGGCAGTGCGGCTTCTACACGTAGTGGGTTTTGAAACGCGGACTCATAAGGAGAATACAAAGTGAGCAAGTCCCCCAAAATTGAAGAAATCAAGTATTACGCAAGCCGATCCCGTATCTACGTTCACGCTTCTACACTGGTGGTCGTCACGTTGTGCTTCCTCTTAGGCAGTTGTGGAGCGATCGCACAGGAGAATTCTAAGGGGCAAGCACAAAAACCGTTCGTCGAACAAGCCGATTTGGACCCTGCTATACCACCGCCGGAATCAGTAATAGGTCATGCCGTTGCTGAAAAGGCGGTTCGCTATCCCGCGCTTATCCGCTATCTGCAAGCTCTGGCGGAGACCTCCGACCGGGCAGAACTTACAGCCTATGGTAAGACACACGAAGGCCGGACGCTGTACTACCTGACCATTACGAGCCCTGCCAACCACAAAAGGCTTGACCAGATCAGGGAGGACAATGCGAAACTTGCCGACCCGCGCAAGCTTGCAGGTGCCGGGCAGGCAAGCCAGCTCATCGATTCTCTGCCGGCGGTCGCCTGGCTCAATTACAGTATCCACGGCGACGAACTTTCGAGCACCGACGCGGCAGTTTATGTGGCATACCATTTAGCTGCCGCAGAGGATGAGGCCACCCGGACACTTTTGGACCAGGTCGTAGTCCACATCAACCCTTTAGTGAACCCAGATGGCAGGGAACGATATCTCAGCCATCTCGAACAGCTGACTGGTGTCGTGTCGAGCCCAGACTTGCAGTCGATGCAGCACCAGGCCCTTTGGTCGCGGGGGCGAGGAAACCACTATCTGTTCGACCTCAACCGCGACTGGCTTGTGCATATCCAGCCAGAGGTTCGTGCTTTGGCCAAGGTGATTCTGTCCTGGAATCCACATCTGTTGGTGGATTCACACGAGCAGAATGCGTACGATACATATCTATTTGATCCGCCGCGAGACCCCATCAATGTTCACCTTTCGCCGAGGGTACTTGATTGGCGTAAACGATTCGGCACCGACCAGGCTGAAGCGTTTAACCGTTACGGATGGAGTTACTATACCAGAGACTGGTACTCGGAGTGGAGCCCTATCTATACGAACGCTTGGGCCAGTATGCAGGGTGCCATTGGGCTGCTTTACGAACAGGCCAGGGTTGATGCAGCCTCTGTAAAACACCCTACCGGTGAGGAAATCAGCTATCGTGAAACCGTGCACCATCACATTGTAAGCTCTCTGGTCAACCTTCAGACGCTTTGCGCCAACCGCGGCGAAATTCTCAGAGATTTCCTCGAAGATCGCCGCTGGACAATCAGTGAGAAGGAGGCTCACGGCGGGACGTTTCTGCTACCACCTTGCGATAACATGTCGAACTTTAGACGCTTGGTCGAACTGATCCAGAATCAAGGTATAGAAATAGAATTTGCACAGGAGCCTTTTGAGGCTGAAGGTGTAACCGATATGTGGGGAAAGAGGCTTGAAGGCAAAGAGTTTGCGAAAGGTACGCTTGTGGTTGGCTCCAGGCAGCCACGCCGTCGCATGGTTCACACGCTGTGCGAATTTGACCCGCATCTTGAGGAAAGCTTTTTGCTGAAGGAACGCAAAGAGCTTGAGAACCGCCGCCAGACCTTGATCTATGATGTCACGTCATGGAATCTGCCGATGGCATTTGGCCTGGAGTCTTACTGGGCCGAGAGTATATCAAATGTTAGACTATCCTCAGAGCCCCCTGAGCCGAACCGCAATTTGCCGGAACTAAACAAGCGATACAGCTACGCATATTTGATTGACTTCAGAAATTCCAGCATATATTCGGCTCTTGTTCGTCTCTTTGACAACGAGTGCCATCCACGAATTGCCACTAAACCGTTTCAGATTGAAGGCCAGAAGTACGAGCCAGGGACGGTCCTACTTCGTGGGCACGAGAATCCAACCGGACTTCTGGATATCCTTAAGAGAATAACTGCTGATTTTACCACTGATATTCACGGAGTGGATACGGCCTTGGTAGAGGATGGTCCGGATCTTGGCAGCCGAAAGTTTCGGCTGCTGGCAGCACCGCGGGTGGCAGTAGCTTCACAATGGCCGGTCCGGTCGACTTCGTTTGGGTCGGTTTGGTACTTGCTTGACTATCAGTTGCGATTGAAGATTTCACCAATTAACATTCAAAGCATCAGCCGCATTGACCTGCGAAAATACAACGTTCTCGTACTTCCAAGCAGCAGCGGCCTTGACCGGGTGCTCGATAGTAACGCTGTGAAAAAGATAAAGAGCTGGATCGAAGCCGGCGGAACCCTGATCGCAATTGGCGATTCAGCAGCCTTCACAGCCGACGAAGATCAGGAGCTCTCTTCGGTGCGATTGAAACGTGACGTACTGGATAAACTTGAAGAATACCAGGAGTCCGTTAGACGAGAAAAGGACGCCCGCGATATTAAGATTGATCCCAACCAGATTTGGCAAAGCCAGCCAGCCGAGCAGGAACCTGCACACGCAAAGACGGCAAAAAATGAAACGGAAAAAGATGAGGACTCAAAGACCAAACCCGATATCGAAAAACTAAAGCGCACAGACGAATGGCAGCGCATTTTCAGTCCGGAAGGTACATTCGTCAGCAGTGCCGTCAACACAGAACACTGGCTTGGTTTCGGCTTACAAGAGAAGCTGCCGGTGATGTTTTGGGGCAGCAACGCATTTATGTCAAAGCATCCGGTAGAGACTGTAGTCCGGCTTGCCGATAAGAATGAGCTGCGTTTGAGCGGCCTGCTCTGGCCCGAAGCCAGAGAGCGCCTTGCGGATACCGCCTATGCCACCGTCGAGTCACTGGGCCAGGGCCAGGTGATTCTGTTTGCGACCGACCCAACTTATCGAATGTGGCTGCCCGGCGTGCAACGGCTCTTCTTCAACGCCATACTCTTGGGCCCGGGCATGGGCACCTCTCAGCCACTACCGTGGTGACGGTGCATGAAGATGGATGTCCCACTGTACCACCTCCGTCACGAACGTATCTTATGTAGACGAGCAAGGACGACAAAAAGGCACACCATGGCGAATATTCCCAGGAGAAGGCTTAATCCGGATGCAAGGCCAAAAGCGCTGGGAAGGTAGGCGCAGAGCAAGGCGAGTCCGGCGACAAGCAGGCTATAGGGCAGTTGCGTGCGAACGTGCTCTATAAGGTCGCAAGAGCTGGCAACGGAGCTCATAATTGTCGTGTCAGAGATGGGCGAACAATGGTCACCGAAGATGGCACCATCCAGCACCGCGCCCAGGCTTATCATGGTAATGAGCCCATAAGCTTGTCCATCCAGGGCAAAGGCAATTGGAACGGCCGTGGGGATCAGGATAGCCATTGTGCCGTAACTGGTGCCGGTGGCGAACGAGGTCCCGCAGGCAACGAGAAAAAGAATCGGTGGGAACCAGTGAGGCGAGAGTCTGCCTGCCAAAGTCGTAGTCAGAAACTGGCCGGTCTTTAGACTGTCACAACAATTCTTAAGCGACCAGGCAAAAACCAGTATTATGCAGGGAAGAGCAGCTCTCCGGAGGCCCCGCCGGAAACATCTGAGTATGATGGAGGTGTGCAGCGACCCAAAGAGCCGGGCGCAGAGCAAAGCCAACGTCAGGCCAAATAGTGCGGCACAAGCAAGCACGAGAGGGCTGTTTTGGGCGTGGCCGATAACCTCGCGCCAATAGACCCAGCTTGCCGGAGAGAGGGTGTCAACATTAACAGGTTCTGGGGACATACTCTCGACGCCAGTAGTGAGGCTTTGGGCCTGCCAGTCAAGCATGTCTTCTTTTAGTTTGGAGGTTCCGTCGAACCAAAGGCCGGTAAAATGAAATAGCAAAAGCCCGGCTAAGGGTACCAGCGCGTTGAGCGCTCGGCCGGACCTTTGAGCTGGGGACTTCAGGGCCGAAGCGGCAAGGCCTTTGGTTGGAGCAGCTTTGTCTCCTTCGGGTGGCCCCTTGGCCTGCGCTTGTTCTTCTGCGACCTTCATCGGCCCAAAGTCACGACCAGTGAAAATGTGCACGAAAACAAAAATAATCATTAGCAGACAATAAAAGCGGAAACGCAGGGCATCGAAGAACATTGCATATCCGCTCTTGTCAATGCCCAGCTCTTGTCCTATATCTGAAAAGAGACCCACTTCATACGCGATCCAGGTGCTAACTACTGCGAGTCCCGCAACAGGTGCACTCGTCGCATCGACAAGAAAGGCAAGTTTTTCGCGGCTGACGCGAAACCGGTCGGTGATTGGCTGCATCATCGAGCCCACGATTATGGCATTAGTGTAGTCGTCGATGAAACAGAGTACTCCCATCAGAGCGGTAACCGTTTGAGCGGATTTTCTGCCCTTAACCCACTTCAAAAGCCACACAATGATCCCTTTGAAGCCCCCTGATGCGATGATGATCTCTACCATGACGAAGATTGGCGGGACAAACGCGAGAATCTGCAGCTTATCCTTGCTCGTGACAGTCTGGCCCACACAAATACCTACCGTCTTGAGCCCCTGAAACCAGGCGGCAGCGCTAAGCGGTGACGCCGGAACCGCGGTCAGCATACCGCCCACCGCAATGGCGATTCCCAAGCTCAGCAGGACATGGTGCGTGAGAAAAGCCAGCAAAATTGCCAGTAGCGGCGGGACAATGCTGTACCACATGCCGGTCTGCGGACTTTGTTGGCCGCGCGGTGCAAAGGTCGCGACCAAAGCGCATATAACACCAAAGATGGCTGCCCCCAAAACACCGCTTGTGACAGTCTTTGCTTTCAACCGGCTTTCACTATTGAATAAGCTGAGTGCATTCTAATACGGTTTTTCTCTGGATGGCAGTGGGTCACGGGTACCGACAATTCGATCCAGCAGTGTTGCAGTCAACTGCCTTTTGAGATTAGCAAATTCGCTGTGACTCCAGAGATTGACAAACTCATGTGGGTCTTTCTCTAAATCATAAAGCTCACCATAGTTTTTACCTGGATAATAGGAGAAACGCCATTTGAGGCTCCTCAGCGAATAATCAGAGCCAGCATGTTCGATGTAGGCGTACTCATACCCAGTGTCGTTGTTGTCTGTCGCTAGCACCTTTGCCTGGGATTTGCCTTGAACACCCGGTGGAGTGTCAATGCCAACCAGCTCCATGATGGTCGGGAATACGTCAATTTCCTGCACGATGCCGTTTACGACTTTTCCTTCTCTTAAATGTCCCGGCCAATTCAAAATCAGCGGGACATTGGCGCTCTGAGGGTAGGCCAGGCCCTTAAAGTACAGCCCGTGGTCACCTAACATATCACCGTGGTCGGAGATAAAAGCGATCAGCGTATTGTCTCGGATCCTCAGCTCATCCAGAACCTTCAGTACCCTTCCGATGGAGTCATCGATGAAAGTCACTTCGCCATAATATTGTGTTCGGTTATACGCGACATTCTTGCCTGCACCTTCCAATCGTTTGGTTCTGGCTTTCAGATGAGGCGGTTTATCATCAAGCTCGCTCTGCTTGCCAATAGCCTCGGGCATGTCCTGCTTCTTATACATTTCTCGGTAAGGTGAAGGTGGGTTGTAGGAATGGTGAGGGTCCACAAAAGAACAAAACGCAAAAAACGGCCTATCGCTGCCGGCGCACTTTCGAATGAAATCAATCGTGTGAGATGCGGACCAGTAGCTGTTATGCAACTTCAGTGGTATCTTATGATCCGGCGTCTTGTCATGTTCAGGATAATTTCGCTTTATCCAGACCCAATGCTCGCCACTTCTTCCGTCCTCGCCGAGATGGAATTCCTGGAATCCATAATATGGATCGGGGTGAGTCTCCATCATCGGCAGTGGGCTTCTGTATGGATAATGGGGAATGAAATGAAATTTCCCAGCCCCGCCAGTTCTATAGCCGTGCCGGGCAAAAACGTGAGCAAGTGTAGTCTCAGTTTCCGGTAAAGGCACACCATTAGTTCTGACTCGGTGGGCCATTGGGTACCGGCCGGTAAAAATGCAGGCCCGCGATGGCATGCAAGCAGCGTGTTGGACATAGCAATTCTCAAACCTGACTCCACTACTGGCAAGAGAATCAAGATTGGGCGTTCTTATGATGGGATTGCCGTAGACGCCGATGGCATCCTTGCGGTGTTGGTCGGTCATAATCAAAAGGACATTGGGTCTCTTAGCCCGTGCACTCGCAGGTGTCTGCGGTTCAGCGGCTGCAAACCCTCCGAGGCTGATAGCTGCGCCGGCAGCAATCGATTGTTTCAAGAACTGTCGTCTGGAGACGCCATCCACTTCGATATCTCCCAGTTACTCTCAGTCAATGCGCCAAAGACCGGAACCTCATAAACCGCCCGGATTACTCGACACTATGCTGTATTTGGGCGTTCACCTTCTTGATCTGCTCGCTGCTCAAGAACAGCACGGGCTCGACAATTCACAATCAGCAGAGATTCTACCACATGTTCGGAGATTATACCAAAGGCCGGTGATTGATAGTTGACGTTTTTCTGCACATTAGTTGTTGCTCAGCTCAGCGGATACAGTTGATTATCCACACTTGGGGACGGCAACCCCAACGGGCCGGTGCGGCACCAAGTGTGACTTGTCGGATGAACGAAGACCCCGTAGAGTTCCTTGAGGAGGCTGCGCGCTAAGACAGAAAACATGAGGCGCACATGGCATGAAGAACACAAAGTAGATAATAAACATAACTAAAGTTGAGCGTGACACACTAAATGCTAACCACGAATCATTAACAGTGAACCAGGAGCAATCGTTTAATTATCAATAGTCACTAATGAATAATCAATTGAAAATTGCTTTTTGCAGAAGGCCAGATCCGCGGTCTCGAAATAATTTATTGACCCACTGCCTATTTGTGCTATACGTTGCCGTGATAGGATTGCAATAGAACATTCAACAGGAATTTGCAAAAGGAGAAAAGAAATGAATCTTCGCTCAAAAATACTCATTTGCAGCGTATCTCTTGTGCTTTTTGTCGCTGGGTGTGCTCGTGAAGCTGCTGTTCCCGTTCAGGAGAGCTGGGTTACAGCAAAAGAAACAGAGTGGCTGGAAAAGGCATATCGATACGACAAGAACGGCTGGGTTTATCTGCATATTGAAGGAGAGCCTTATGAGCGAGGATTCCAGCGAGGTTACTTAACAGCCAACGAGATAGATGAGTTCTTAAAGACGACTGCTTACATGCTCAAATTTAGGACCGCTAAAGAGCTTGATTTTTTTGTTGAGGCTGCTGCCAAGCTTTTCAAGAAGAAAGTCTCTAAAGAGTACATTGAAGAGATGAAGGGAATGGTAGCGGGAATGGAAAAGGCTGGCAAAAAGGTAACCTTTGACGAAATGCTTTTTATGAATGGATTTATTGATATCTGGTGGTACTGGTGGCCAGAGGAGAAAGAATCAGTAGGACCTGGCTGCAGCGCTTTTATTGCCACGGCAGAAGCGACCTCCGACGGCAAAATTGTAATGGCTCATAATTCATGGGCCGGCTATGCTTATCTTAGATTCTGTAATATTATCGTGGAGATTGTTCCAGACAAAGGCCATCGAATCCTGATGCAATCCTGGGGTCCCTGCATATACAGTGCTACCGACTTTTTCATCACATCAGCCGGCCTAATTGGCACGGAAACGACCATTGGCGGTTTCAATGGATTCGATCGAAAGGGAACCCCTGTTTTTGAGAGAGCAAGGCGTGCCATGCAGTATGCAGACAGCATTGACGAATGGGCCCGGATAATGATAAAGGACAATAGCGGCGCTTATGCCAATTCGTGGCTGTTGGGGGACATTAAAACCAACGAGATTGCCCGCCTTGAGCTTGGATTGAAGCATCACAGCTTGGAAAAGAGGACGACAGGATATATTTCAGGCTCAAATGTAACCGATAATATAGAAATCTTAAGAGAGGAGACTGAGGCTCCTTATGATGATATAAGAGACGGTCACGTAGCTCGCCGGGAGCGATGGAAGCAGCTTATGAAAAAACACTATGGAAAAATTGATGTTGAAATTGCCAAGCGAATGCTGGCCGACCATTATGATGTCTATTTGCAGAAAGAAAACCCAAGTTCCAGAACAATATGCGGCCACTATGAGTTAGATGACGGAAGCGTCCCCGGAAGCCGAAGTGCTTATCGTCCTGCGGGGGCCATTGATGGAAAGGTGGTTGACTGCGATATGGCAAAGAATTGGCAGTTTTGGGCGAAATGGGGAAGCTCTTGCGACATCGGCTTCGATGCGCAGAAGTTTTTAGAAAGACACACTCAATATGACTGGCTGGAAGGATACTTAGAAGATCTACCTGCGGAACCCTGGACTGTTTTTCCCGCTAAGTAAAAGCACTAACATTGCGTAGTCGGCCTAAGAGAAGACCAGCAGTTGAGCTCAGGTCTGCGGCTCTCTGGTTTTTCTGCCGGGCCATGAGATTCTTGAAAAGTCGGCTATCAAGTACCGCTTCGTCCTCGCATGCCTTGTCACATACTCGCTTGCTGCAGTAAGCAGGGGGGTGATTATTGTTGTGGACGCAGACATACTCTGGGTCTATCTCGAGGTTTCTTGTCCGGATGATAGGCACTAAGGTAGAGATAGAAAAAGAGCCTGCCGAAGATCAGTACGGCAGGCTCACTAAAAAATGCTTCATTTATTCTGTACGCGGTCTTCTGAATGTGCGGATGACCTTCGTACCCGTCACCTTCTGGGTGCCTCTGGAAGTCGTCAACTCTCCGGTAAGCTTCGACTCGGCCAGTTTTCCTTCAAAGCTCATCTCGAATTTCCGCTCACCGAATTCCATTACGATCTTGAAGCTCACTTTATCGTCTTCGAGATTGACCTTCTTGACGGGAATGGCTCCATACAAGCCGCTCATATCAGGATTGACTCTCAACCTCTGCTTACGAGGGCCCCGCTCGGATGTGAGTTCGAGATTCCAGGTGCCGATAAGAGCAGCACCAATCAGTTTTCCCTCGGTCGTGATCTCGCCCCGCTCAGACTTCATAACGCCGGAAAGCCCATCCCTCTGGATTGTACCCTCAAAGGTGGATTCCATCTCACGGTCCTGAACCTTGGTTTTCCTCTTGAAGGTCAGCTTGCCTCGTTCGTACTGCAGGTCTGTAATCTCATGTTCGCCCCATTGACTCTGCCATTCGGCTGTGAGCTTGCCTTCCTTGTCGGCCTTGACCACGAGCGTTGACGTGATTTCCCGCTCGCCGATCTTGTACTTCATTTCCCAGCTTCCGACGGCCCTGGGTATTCGCTGGCTACGCATGCCCTCAACTTTGGACTCGCCCCTGTCGTTTGATAGGGTCCCGGTGAGCTTGCCGTCTTCGATCGCCCCTGTGAAGTTCGAGGTGATCTCGTTCTCACCGAATCGGACGGTCTGAACGAAGCTGAGCTTGTTCTCCTCAAACTTGACATCTTTCAGTTCGGTAAGTCCCCAGAAACTGATCCATTGCCCGAGCAACTTGCCTTCATCGTCTCTGGAAAACGACAGGATCGACTCCATTTGTCGCTCACCGAACTGGACCTTGATCTCCCAGTCGCCGTACAACCCTCCTCTGCGAGGCCGAGACGCCTGACCCCAGACCTGTGCCGAGAGCATGAGCAGGACCACAAGTGAACAGCACAGGACTGCCTTGAAAAATATTTGGTGTTTCATAGTGCGTTCCTCCAAAAAGAATAATTATTTGGACACTCGTTCTGTACCTTCAATAGAATATCGAGTCTGTCTTGAGAATTCAAGCCTCAATTTTTCCGGAACCATAAAATATCTTTGTTGCTTCAGGCTCGTGCGGGTTGGGGTGGATATTAGAGCTCTGAGACCTTAGCTGTTGAATACCTGCTCGTCCTGTTTTCGCCACGCGGGGTCTGCAATGCACAAGAATTTCAAGTCGGAATTCCCTGTGTTTTCAATACATTGCCTCGACTCTGGCGGGATATAGATAGCACAGTGGGGACCAACCTCGCAAGATTCGTCATCTATATGCATCAATCCGCGTCCCTCAATTATGTAGTATACCTCTGACATCTTCAGTCTATGGGTTTTAGTTGTTTGACCAGCCGGAACCTTTGCGTGGGCCAGACTATAGCGAATCCGCAAATCAGCTTTCTCAGGATGCAAAAGCTCTTGCAGCATCGAACCATCGCCTGCTATGAACTCTTGACAATCCTTCAACTGTTTTAGGAACATATTCACTCTCCGAACAGAATCGAGCCTTTTGCTTCAGTGAAGAACGTCCCTGCGACACAGGCCGTCAAGAGACACGCCAGAGTTGCTGCTAACAGTGCGCGAAACGCGACTTTTGCTATCGCGTGGGTCTTATCGGGGGCAATTGCCGAAATTCCACCGGCAAAAATCGCCATTGAGGCAAGATGTGCAAATCCGCACAAAGCGTATGTGGTAATCACCGCCGAGCGCACGGGATAGTGCAGCGTGTTTTGATCCAAGGCAGTTGCCAGATCCTTGTAAGCCGTAACCTCCGTGACGATTACACGCTCACCGATAATTTTGGAGATTGCCACCGCATCCGATGGTGGAATCCCCAGAATTAGTGTAAGCGGGTAGAAAACGTAGCCCAAAATCGCCTTCAACGACCATTCAGCCTCCAGATTAAAAAGCAAATTTATCTTTGCCCCTAATGCGCCCAGCCCTAAATCCACAAGCGCGACCAAACCTAAAACCGCTACAAGCAGCGCCACAATCCCGACAATCATCGTAACGCCGGCATTTGCGCCGTTGATGATCGCTTCAAACAGACTGTTTTCCTTTTCGTAGAATGGCCGAACGTGGATGCCGAGCGTCTCCGGACTCTCACTTTCAGGCAAGATAATCTTCGACATAACAAGTGCCGCCGGCGCCGAAAGCAGAGATGCCGAGACCAGGTGCCCCGCAATCTTAGGAAACTGTGGTTCCAAGCTAAGCACGTAAAGGGCTAAAACGTTGGAAGCGACCGTTGCCATTCCTGCCGTAAGAATAGTGCAGACCTCCGAGTGCGTCATTCGGCCAAGATAGGGCTTAACGGTAAGAGTGGACTCAATCCCCACGAAAATATTGCTTGCAGCAACCAGTGACTCCGCACCCGATATTCGCATCAACTTCGTAAATACATAAGCGAAGGCCCTGATAATCAAAGGCATTATGCCTATGTAGTACAGAATAGCAATCAGTGCCGAGAAGAAAATGATTGTAGGAAAAGCCTGAAATGCAAGAATAGGCCCCAGCGACTCCTCTGCTGCTTCATTCGTCTGGCCGGGCGCCAGTGCCAGCCTTCCGAACACAAACCTCGCACCCGCCGACGCCGAATCCAGAATGTTTACGACAACGTCATTTACGAACAGGAATAATTTTGATCCTGCAGGTACAACAAAGACAAACAGACCAATCAATATCTGCAGTCCGACCCCCCAGCCGATGACCCTCCAGTTCATATTCTTCTTGTCAGCCGACAACGCCCAGGCAAAGCCAATTAGAATGAAAATGCCCGCGAAGCTGACAAGATTGTAGATATCCATATCCACCTTGTTGCCACCGCTGCGCAAACGACCCTTGTTGTTGCTTGAGGCCCTGCGATGGACCTTTAATGACGACAATCAATGGTCAATGATCGGGAGCACATCAACGCTTTTCAGGCTTTCTTCTTGCTGTTTTCACCAAGCCGGATCACAGCGTACACTAACGTCCCGAGCAAGCCCGTCAGAAGTGCAATCACTATCCAAATACCGGACCCGCAGGCTCGCTGCTGTATATCCTGGTATACCCAGACGGCTACAAGGATGTGGACAATTAAGACCAGCAGCAACAATGGATGCAGCCCAGGCTTATGTGCTTTTCGCAGACGCTCCATCTTGAGCTTGTATCCTTCCAATTCAAGCTCCTGCTTTCTTCGCTCCAGCTCCATTTTTGCTTGACGCTGCTCAATTTCCATCTGCCTTTCTTGCAGTTCCATCTGGCGTTCGATATCCTCTTGCTCCTCAAACTCCTGCCCGATCGCGAACGCAGGGACAAATAGAGTCGCCAGCACAAAAGTCAAGACATATCGCTTCATCTTATCTCTCCTAAATAAACCCATTTGTAGCGCGTACAGCTTATTCTACAACCAAGCCTCCGTAGCATCCACCTTATATTTCGGCCATTTACCGCTGCTCCTGAACTTCTATCATTTCGAATGCGACCAATAATCCCACGGGACAATGGCAAAAAACCGTTAATCAATCATCAATTGAAAAGCCCTTTGCACTTGTTTTGCATCTGCTTGTCACTCATTAGTGCCTCGTATGCTTTCTCGAAAATCTTCTGCTCCAGCGGACACGACAAATCCGCATCATTGACGATACTGCGGAAACGTTGCTTCTGAGGCTCTGCAAAATCCTTTCCGGCCTTCAAAACCGAATACGCCTCATAAAGCGCCGTGATATAGACCGCCGTCAGCCGAACCGCCGTTTCGTAATACTTAACATATCCAGGCTTCTTTATATACTCCTGATACATCTTGCCCTTTTCCCCATCCTTTTGGTACTCCTCCGCCGCTTTTTTGTAAGGCCCGCGCCACGTACATACCTTCAGAATCACCAGCAGATTGTCCACACTGTCTTCAATCATATCCTCATCCGGGAACGCCCCGTACGTTTCGGCAAACCCGCGCTGCAAGAAGTATCTGAACCAATCCTTCGTATTCTGTGTGGTCGTACGCCGCGGTATGCAGTCCGCCCACTTGTTGAACTTCTGCTCGAAGAAGTCGTACTGCTTCTTGTCGCGCTTGCGCGTCAGTCCGTCCCGCCGGGCCCTGTATATCTCCTCATAGAGAAAGTAATCTTGAAATACCTCACACTCGCGGTGTTTTTTACGGTTATTGCCGCTGCGATAGTAGGGCTTGGCAATGCTGTTAACCACCGGATGAATAATCTGATCGGCTGCTATGTGACTCAGATGTCCCGCAATATGCGATAACTTGCGCCTATCATCGTCATCCAGCACCACCTTGCCGCCTTTCCTGACTACGTCCCTGAACAGTATCTCGATCAACTTCAGAGGATATTCATTCGGGCGATGCGAGTGCAAATGATAGGCCCACGGTGTCACACCGGCAGCCTGCACGAATCCATCCTTCAGCATGTCCAGGGCGGAATCCTTCAGGCTCACGTAGTAGAAGAGGTCCGGCCCTATACTGCCCAAATTCATATACGCCTGAAAGTGCTTGGCTCCGCCCGCATCATCGAGCATCCCCGCAAATGCTGCCAGCGTCTTGAACCCCTTCTCCTTCAAATGCGCAAGCGCCTTATGGGCAATAACCATGTGTGCTATATTTGCCGGCATAGCAATTCTCCTTTGCTGTACTGACCAACATACAGTCAGAATTCTCTCGCAGTTAATACTAAACTCTGGCCCAGTTCGTGCGCTTGTTTAAGAATCTCAGGCTTTTGGAGAATGTCTCCTTTGTCGCTCACACCCGGAACCAGTATCTTGCCAACCAGCTTCATTTCCAAATACGCAAGGCTCTTTTCAAAGAATTCGAGCAGCAGTCCGGCTGTCTCGCACGTTTCTTCCTCGAACGGAACCGCTATCACCGCAGATTTGCCCCTTATTTTGTCTCTGTTGGCTGGTGAGTTAAAGTATACAAACCGGTCAACGAAAAGTTTCATCAGGCCTGTCGGCCCGTACCAGTATACCGGCGTACCGAAGATAAGGGCATCGCTTTGGCTGATCTTTGGATAAATACTGAGCATGTCGTCGTTCTTACTGCATACACTGTCCTGCCAGCAGCGGTGACACCCGTCGCACTCGGTGACAGTCAAATCGCCCAAAAACAGTTCCTCAACCCTGGCCCCTTTAGCTTTTGCTCCTTCTGCTATTTTTGAGACCAGGATATGTGTATTTCCGTTTCTCCGTGGGCTTCCCACAATTGCAAGGACTCTATTCATGTCTTTCGCGTCTCGGTCATGCGGATCTGGTTGTTCTCCATAGTACTTTGTCACGAAGGATGAATTTCGTGTTCTGATGCCTGTCCCCGTAAAAATGAAGATTCGAATTTCGGATTTTTGCCAGCAGTGTTCTCGGCGCTCTTCTCGATTAGTTTAGTTGTCTTTCATTACCAAATCATCATACTCAATCTCGAACCGCAGCTTATGTTTGGCTTCCTCACCTGCCAGCCACAGAAAGAAGTCCTTTGCCTCCTCCATTCCAGCCACCGCTGCCAAATCCAGATAAAGCTTGAACGCAGCCTTTTCCTTCTTCATCGCCACAATCAGCGCATCGGAGTAGCCCATATCCGGCCTCGGCTCAACGTCAACGACATAATCGGCTATCTGCAAGCTCTGCACCTGCTTCTGCTCACCCACCTGAAATCCACCCGCCTTAACGGCCTCTATCTTGGCCTTGTGGCCAAGCTCTTCTTTGGCGAAATCTTCGAAGACCTTCTGCATCTCGGGACGCTCCATCCGGTTCGCCAATTCAGCATAAAACTTGTTCGATTCAGCCTCTCTTTCAATTGCAAAATCCAGAATCTCATCTGCCCAGTTCAAATCGTTCATCCTTTACCCCTTCATGACCTACCAATCACCAATAACCACTTACCAAATACTGTCCCGCCATCTTTTCTGCCGAAAATCAAAGTTGTATTTCTGCCTGACTTTAAATACCGCCACTTCTTCCGGCAGCTCCACAAAGTAATCATCTCTGTCATCATATAGCACGGTGATTGCCTCGTCCAATATATACTTCGTTTTATCCCCTGTTACCTTAATCGTGTGATACGTTATGCCGTAGGCCTGCAGTTCACTATCTACCTCAGCCTCGGTGCCAGGCACCCGGTCGGTAATGACGTAAATCTTACAGCCGGCCTCAGCCATAACCTTCGTAAACAACCTGAAAAACTCCGGATATTCAGAGATTGTCCCATCCAGGTCAACCCCTATTTTGAGCGTGTTTTCACCCGTGTCCATAACGCAAATCCATTCTAATCTGTCCCTTCGTCCATGTCGTTCTTTCGAGACATAAAAAGTCTCGCACACATATGGCCTTTAATCGAATTGCAGCAGCAAAGCCAGCCCGCAAAAATCACCACCGCATAAATTATGTACTCCCAATTTATTTCTAATGCTTCCTGCCTCGTTATTCCGAAGAACATTATCCATGCACCCCAGATCGGCAAAAAAACCTTTCCAAAGATGCTCTTGAACTTCAGTAGCCTAAGTACCAGCCACAGCACAAAGACACCGACCGCAGAAGCAAACGCAACCCGAACTACCTCGTTCATCTGGGGCCGCTCAAATGTCTCAGGCATAAACGCCTTGCACATAAAGTAGAACATGATTCCGATGATCAGGATATGGCCGACTATATATTGTGGCCGTTTTAAGAGGCTCCTGCTCTCTTGGAAGAATATTGCCCGAAGCTGCCTGTAATCTTCTATTGAAACCCTGCCATGCACCAAATCACTTGCCAGCCCCATCTTTCAACCTCCCTATCCCACATCCACAAAACCGCATACCACTTACGCAATACGTCATACGCCCGCCGCAACAGTAAATTCTATCTGGCAAGTCCGCCTGAGAGAAGCGCAAACTCAAAGCCCCGACCCATCGTCAATAGTCAGTAGGAAGTACTCAGTGCCGAATCGGCGTGTCTCATCGCGACCGCCATCCCAAACCGCCAGCCAGATAGACGAATTAACAAACAACCGGTGACGAGCGACGATTTTTGTTTCTCTCCACAGCTGCCTCTTTTCCTCTCTGATGCTTTCCCGTCTTGAATCTTAGCTCTTGCGTCTCAGGTGTGTATCCAATTCTAACTTCTATCCCCAAATAGTCAATATCAATATTCATCTGCAGCCGGGGGGAAACAGACGACAAGAACAACGGCCTCCCATGAGCGAACGCTGAGTAAATGGAAGGGCAAGTCGAATGGAGACGGGGGGAATCGAACCCCCATTTCCGCGATGCGACCGCGGTGTGCTCCCGTTACACCACGTCCCCACGTTTAGCTAACAATGATACAACAGCTTAAGCCAAGAATACAGCACAATCTGTGGAAAATCCATCCTTCTATGCCAAAAGGCGAACCTCTAAACCCAAAATCCTAAACAATTCTCAAATGCTCAAAATACAAATTTTTCAAAACAAAAAGGGCGATGTAGCAAGTGAACACTTCTGCGATACCCCTACGGGCAAGCATAGGTTTGGAATTTTAGTCATTTTAAGTTGCTTGGCATTCAGAGATTAAGATTTTGAATTTAGCCCAATTGCTATAAGTAATTCTACAATAACCTCTTGTGAGTTCCAGACGTCAAATGCCTTACGCTAAGGTATTAATCTAGAACTGCCATTTTTCATAGCAGAGTATCTTTTCTATCGGCTCGCGTTTCGGCTCTTTTGGCTTGTCGGCTGGATAGCCAACAGCCATTAATTCGATAATAGGTATATCGTCCGGGACACCGACAATCGGCCCGACTCTTTCCGGATAGAACGAGCCAATCCAGCACGTTGCCAATCCTAACTGCGTTGCCTGCAAAGCGACATGTTCGAGCGCGATAGCGACGTCGATTGGCCCAACCGCCTGTCCGCACCGCATGACTTCGTTGCTATTGCTGCAGGCAATTATGATGACGCCGGCATTTTCGAGAAATCGCTGATTGTTGGCTGCTTCTGCAAGCTTGCGCTTTGTTTCTTTATCTGTTACGACCACAAAACGCCAATCCTGGAGGTTCTTAGCCGAAGGCGCCAGCCGAGCCGCCTCAAAAATGCGATCGAGTTTTTCCTTTTCTATGGGCTTATCTTGATATGCCCGGCAAGAATACCTGCTGCGAATCGCTTCAAATACTGTCATAACTACACCCCGAGTCTCTATCATTATATCGTCAAATCAGTAAGGCCGATCCGCCGAGAATATAGAAGATCAGAGGTATTGACGCAAGAGGCAGAAACTGATATTTTATGGCTAAGTTAGTTGGGGCGATTAGCTCAGTTGGCTAGAGCGCCTGCTTTACACGCAGGAGGTCACAGGTTCAAGTCCTGTATCGCCCACTTCTGTAACCTGCTGCGTGCGAAGTACTTGCCTCACCTTAATTGCCTAGCCTGTCCTTTCTGAATCGCTCTGAATCGACTCATACGTACCGGATACGTACTTCTTACCTTCATTCTCCCGTCTTTTGCGTGCGCCGGAGCAGCGTCGTGCTCATGCTGTCCACGACCGCTTGCGATTATTTGATTCTGCAACTGCCTTCTGGGTCAGTTTCACATCCTGCCTTATTTGAAAGTCGAACATGCCCACACAAACGAAGTCCGCACCACTGTCAAATGCAAACTTGATTCCATCCTCTGGCGGGATGGCCCCGGCAGCCAAAACCTTAAAGGCTATCCAGGGGACCTTCACATCTTGCATAAAAGCCACAGTCTCGGCGTGGTTGTGGCAGAACATGTTATCGTGGTATTCGGCATGGTTGGCGGACTCCTTCTCGTACATTTCCATGAACCGTCTATTGGATTTCGGATGCGCGGACCAATACCGGTCGTGATGCAAAGTCTGCATATAGAAGTCAGGTACAAGCCCCTCTTTTTCACAAAACGCGATCGGCTCCAACCGATGCGCACAGATGCCAACGGGAATATCGTATCTTTTCATGATCTCGAAGGCCTTTACGATATGGTCCTGCTTCTTCTGATAATACCAGATGTCACTTGCGCCCCCCCACAAATAAGCCGCTGACGCCCCCAGTTCCAAATGTTGCACCAGCAGCTTTTCATACTTATTAATGTCTGTGGTGATAACATCAGCAATCCACTGCATTTTGCCACCCCACTCGTCCCAATATCTTGACAACCTGAATCGCTCGAAATTATGATTTTTAAGGACGATTGTATTAATTCCGTACTCCTCACACTTCTTTAGTGTCATGAAGATTCTTTCTTCGGTGTTGTAATGAGCTGCAAGACTTTGCACATAGTCTAAATCCCTGGCGTGCATATTCATGCTAATTAGATTGCTGCCACTGATGAGACGGCCGACCGAAAGATTTCCAATCTTGCCGACGGGCATCTTCTTTTGTTTGGCAATTATTTCCGGATCATTCAAATCCAGCGCCTTGAGTCTGGCATATTCCTCTCTATCTGACTCTGCAACTAAAGGGTGGCCAGCCATAGCATCTACCTTGTTTCGTGAGCCTCCTTTTGAAGATGGACATGCCAATAAGCCGAGCAAAGGCGAGACACACATAGTACCGAGTAGTTCTCTACGATTTGGTTTTTTTGAAGGTTTCATAGAACATCTCCCAGATGGACCTTCTCAGCTACACGACTAAGGTGTTATTCTTTCATTTCATTGCTGAGTAAATATAGTGCCTGAAAAGGTCGAAATCGTCAAATGTTAAATCTCTTAAAAGGTACGACCGTTACTGCAAAGTTATCTTGGCGTTATGACGCAGGAATGATGAGAGCAGGCTGGAGAAGGCTATTACGGGGGAGACGCAAATAGGGACTTTCAAGTTATGTAATAGTAGGCGTAGACGGTAGTAGCGGGGCACTCCGGCATGCGCTCAGCACAGAGACGCTCGAGAGGTGTTTTGGGCAGGGCATAGTTTGCCTTGACACGCTGCTCTACCGGGCGGATAATCGGCGGAGGTTTGTACGGATATCACGATTTAGAAGAACTGAATATACGAACCAGGATTAGACAATGAGATATGCCGTGTCCATCATCGCAACATTAGCGATAATCTATATCGTGCCTTTCATACTGTATGGCCTTGTATCGGTAGCATGGGACCTCAAGCCACCGGATGATGTCGCTCCTTGGCAATTCCTAATGAGCATCCTCGTGTCAAAAACAGGCACAGCCATCGCATTCGTGTTGATCTACCACTTCGCCAAAGCAGGGCTCAACCGGAAATGGCTGTCTTATGCGTTCATCTGGTGGCTCATGTTCGCAATCGGTGAATTGGGACAGGCGATTGGGCCTCACTATACGTGGAACGAAGCATTCATAGGTATCATCGCTGAGGCCATCTACTTTCCCTTGGCTGCCTTTGTAACTGATCGAATGACTGGGGCGAAAGGCAGAACCTACAGAAGTCCTTGGGAGACCATGGGCTAAATCATGGAAGCCATCCCTTTTACAATAGTAGCATGGTCACCTATCACAGTCCTCAGGCCCGTTTTGACGCACAGTCACGACGTCAGTCCAACTGCGAAGAGGCTCTTGTCGGTACTGGCAAAAGTGGGTGTAGTGGCCCTGATTGTCAGTGTGACAGCACTGATACTCAGAAACGCATAGGGCACGCCCAGGTCAAGGCAAGGAGGGCATAGTCTGGCACATAGCTCAGCAAAGAGATGCTTCAGCGATGTTGGGGGCAGGGAGAGCAAGTCTCCCTTGCAATCCTGCTCTTTTCGTGCTATATGCAAATGACAATTTGGGCTGAATATCTGGCGAGACAGGTTCGGTAATGAGTTTCTGTAATTTCAAACATGTATGGAGAGTTACCATGAAAGTGTGTTCGACACTCCTGTTTCTCCAATCCGTTTCTGCATTAGTCTTCTTTTCCGGCTGTAGTGTCTTCTATGGACCCGCTCACGACCGCACCGGAGTCAACGAATTGGACCCAGCACAACTGGGCCAGATCGATCAGATGGTGGCAAACACCTTGGCTAATTACAACTACATTAATGTCGGACTCGTACGTGACGGCCAGATAATGCTGACCAAGAGCTACGGGCATGATAGACTCGACAAGGTGGATGTCTATGCCTCGGCATCCAAGCCGGTCACGGCCACTATTGTCATGCAATTGGTGCAGCAAGGAAGAATCGATGACCTTGATGATGACATCGCACTATACCACCCCAGATACAAGGACGCCCTGCCACAAGAGTATGCCGATGCCCACATCACTTTCAGGCAACTTCTGAGCCATACGAGCGGGGTGCCGCATTTGTCCAAGCTTTGGAACGGCCGAAAACTGAAGCTGGAGTTCCGTCCCGGCACAGATGTTAAGTATTCTTCGCACGGCTACGGCATCTTGGGCGATGTCATCGAGGAAATTACCGGCAAGTCCTACAAACAGTTGGTAAAGGACTACATTGGCAAACCGATTGGGGCAGAGTCGTTTACAGTTCTGCATCCATTCTTCGATGCCCCTGCGGGCCAGGTTGCCTCCACCATTGACAACATGGCCCGTTTTGCCATCGGAGTAATGGATGGACAATACATCCCGACCGATATGCTTAACGATGAGGTGCTGAAGCAATACGCCAAGGATCAACATGGGCCGATTGGTCTCGGCTGGTATTGCACGAATCTGGGCACACCCGATCTCGCAGGCTACCACGCCGGCTCAAATGGCCGCCCAAGAGCTTTTTTGGCGATTAAGCCACACAGAAAGAATGCTGTCGCACTGACCGGCTTGAACCGTTCCGAAAAGAACACCCATGACTGTGGAAAGCTTACCATTGACCTAATGGCCATCATCGAGGAAAGGCCGTAGGCCTGGCAAGTTTGCCAAATCGATAATCCCGAAGTAGATGATTCATCTTCTGGAAATGCCAGCAGACGGCGTTCTGGTCCGACGTTGCACGGGGAGTGTTTATGAGAGCCATGACGCTGCCCAAATAGCACAGTGGTCGGTAGTCTGTGACTTTCACGCCTCCAAATCCGCTTCCGTCTCGCCTTGGAAATAGACGTTTCGGCCCAACTCGGGATCGCTGACCTCCAGCCGGGCAGCGGCAGGAATCTCGAAAGTGGACAATTCTCACGATAAGCTTTCAGGCGGAGGATGACCACAGTACCAATGAGATTAGCTGGCAAGGGCGTGTTCAAGCCAGGTGAATGGACGGTTCGGCACTCGCCAGAGACATGCGAATTAGTCATCGAGATTGTCGTAGAAGACTTGAATGTAGAGGGGCGATACATTGCAGGGCAAACTCGGGACTTTTTCGCAGGCCCAGTCTGCGAAGATGGCTATGCGGCAGACCGGTTCAGCTTTGCGGAATACATCGTAAATACAAACAAGTGTCACGAGTTCGAGCTACCTTCCCATCCTAACGATGCCACCCGCAAAAATGTGGCTTTCTGCAAGCACTCTGGATCAGAATAGGCTACTTTTGCTGCTTCGATCTCTTAAACTCAACAAGCTCAAGATAATTCTGTAGTTTTGCTGCAGCCTCTTTCTGACCAATATACGACATGAAGCCTACCGCCTTTTTGAGCGCTTCGATGGCCTCATCGTGGCGGCCCTGCATCACAAGGGCCTGTGCAAGGGTCGAGTGATTCTCGATGCTGGTAGGGTCCACGTTCACGGCCTTCTGGAAGTACTCCGTCGCTTCACTGAAATTGCCGACCTCTGCCAGTGCATTGCCCAGCCTTGCGATGGTTTTCACTGAAGCTGGTCTCTTGACAAGATCCTCTCGATAGCCCCGGATCGCCAAATCCATGTACTCGGCGGCCTCATCATTCTTATCCAGCCTTCGCAGTGCCACACCTATGTTGTAGTAGATGTCCGACACGCTCTGCTTCTCTTTGGCTGCATCGTTGTATTCAAGGGCACCTTTGAACGCCTTAATCGCACGCTCCAGCTTGTCTTGCTGCACCAGGATGATTCCCATCTCATTGTACGCTTCAATCGATACGTCCGGATCGGCGCTCATCATGTCTCTGTATTTCGAGATGCTTTCTTCCCACCTTCTTTGTCTGCGTAGCTTCTGAGCTCGTGCGAGGTATTCTTCTGCCAACAATGCCTTCGCACTTTTGAGTACCACCGGTACAAGAAGGTTCTCGACCGGAGCGTAGTCATCGGTCAAAACCATACCGTTCGGCTTCTGCTTGAGCTCTTCAATCTCAGAACTGTCGAGTATCCACAACTCAAGCCCTTGGACCGGCTTTTGTTCGCGAAGATTCTCAAAGCTGATCTCACGCTTGGCTGCAATAACAACAAACGTGTTGCGAACCCGACGTGGTTCCTTCTCGGCAACGACATAGACATGGGCAAACGTTTGCTCCAGGGTATTTATTAACGCCCCCATGAACAGCCCACTATCATATATATCTATGAGTTCGATCATGTAGGCGCCATCATCCCTCAGCATCTGGGCGATTTTATCATTGAACTCCTTTGTAGTCAGCTGGTACGGCACCGAGTAATCGTTGAGCGCATCTTCATAGATGAAGTCGTATCGTGTCTTTCGCCCTCCGGCAGACTCTTGCTCCAGAAGCTGGTTTACATAGTTGCGGGCATCCATCGTAAATGTGTTGATAGACGTGTCCCTTTCCAGGCCAAAAGCCTGCATGGCCGCCTCGGTGACCCCCGGATCGATCTCAACAACATCGACCCTACTTCCGGCCCAGACCTTCTCAACATAGCGGGGATAGACGTATCCTCCCCCTCCTATTACCAGAACCGAGAGCTGACCTTTGCCACGACTCAACAAATGCGTTACTGCCGCGTAGATCTGCTCATAAGAGTATTTAAGATCGAGGATGTTATCCATTTCGATGGAACTGTGCATCAACTTATCCTGCATGAAAGCCCGTTTGTCAGGCGTATCAGACAAGCTCTTCACAGCTATATAGCAGTATTGACTTTCATCTTCATAGATAAGATGCGGGTCGGGCTTTTCTCTAAGAGCAAGACCGGCACCGGCGCCTTCGGCCCAGTTGACAGGTGCCATGCCCATGGTGACCAAAACGGTTAGAATCACAGCCCATACGTATAGGGCCCAGAACCTCGCCCAATACAGGATGGCCATTACCAGCATGGAGGCACTAATTGTCCAGATGATAGCGATGGTGCCAAAGGTAGCTATTAAATAAAAGCCCGCCAGAAATGTCCCCGCAATACTTCCTGCCGCACCCCAGGCGTAAATGTCTCCAACCGTTCTGCCTGTTGGTAATCCTTGATCGAGAGCCATCTTGGCAACGACCGGACTTATCGTTCCAAGCAGCGTCGAAGGCCCCAGAAATACCAGAGATACATGTGTGAAAATACGCACAGGCCAGCTAAAGTGCCAAAGTAATATCCATTGACCCACCAAGTTATTCAGGATCACGACAGCAACACAGGCAACAGAACAAAGAGCAAACAGAACCGCCAATGCCTTTCTAGCCTTAAAACGGTCTGCGATACGACCACCGAGATAATTGCCTATGGCAATGCCAGCGAGCACCACCCCGATGATCGACGTCCATGTGTACAGTGAAGAGCCAAGATGGCGAGCGATCAGCCGACCTGCCACGAGTTCAAGAATCATTATGCAAGCACTCGAAAAGAAAACCGTAGCACTCGCAACCGCAACCAACAGAAGACTTTTCGACCTGCTCATACCAACACTCCCTTATCTTTTACACTGGGTTAGAGTGTACCAAACACCCATACCGCAAACAAGTGGATTTTCAGTAATACTTGCGATGACCATTCTTCGCGGTTTTTAGAGCGAATGACTCAACCGCTTTTTGCCGAGGTAACCGAAAAACCATCTGACACAAGGTGGTGCACCATGCATTGGCCGACAGGAGCTGAACAGCTTTATCTCAAATCTAACTCTAAACAGCGGTGCCGTGAAGATTGTGCTTGCAGTCCTTTCTTGTTGGTATACATTATAATCATCTTTGTGGGGCACTGGTTCTGTGAGCAGACCTAATTCGACGAGGGCATTGAAAGCGGCTTTTTGCTCAGTCTCTTTCTTATTTGCTCCCCAGGCGCTCGGCAAGCTACGCTGTGCAATACTGACTTCAGACTCAAAGCATTTGTTGTGGTTGGGTCCTTTTTCGTCCTGCAGTGTGCAGACAGGCGTGACACTGAACTGCTCCCGGGTGTACTGCCGCAATAGCGACTTGTAATCACGCTGAGCAAGTTCGGCGGCAGCTCTTCCCTTCGAAATCTGCTAATCAGGCTCTCCATCAAAAATGGCCGTGCACTTTTCTTCGAATCGATTTTGCTGAGTTTGCCGCCGCAGCCAACTCGAGCCGGGTTGATCCACAGCACGACGGACTAACGCTTATGGCTGCTCCGTTCCCGGCCTGACCAGGTTCACGCCGTTCGTCTGCATGGGACCCGGCTGTCAACATCGCTTATGGCAGTAGTGACTCAACTGAACCAACCCTCGGAAAAGAATTCAGCCTCGCTGTAGCGGATTGCGAGTATAGGGTACCGCTAACACCCCGCTTAGCACGGCCAATCTCATACAATAATCCCAACCACCACGGGGGCTGGAACATTCCAAATATGTAAACCACCAGGCCGCCCGGGACCACTTCTTTCCACCAATCATAAAACCCAGCAGCGACTGCTGTGTCAAAAATTAGGCAGCAACAAGGCCAGGTCTAAATGCTCGTTAGCTACAATGTCGGCTAAGCGCCTTTTCTGCGCTTATAGTTGATACTATTCTTCAAACCGCGGATACTTACCTATAAGTATACGACAAAAAGATGTTAGCTGATTTCTCTTGGACAAGCAACTCTTTTTGAACTGACAAATTTATCATCTATGCTAACGCAAAGAAGAAGCACTATTATTTTCCACCTTCAGGTTTTACTCGTTGTATCGGCAATCGGCATAAAGACACCCCCTGTGCCCCGGCCTTGACCGGTCACAATCATCCAACATCCAGCCCTCTGGGCAAAAAATGTCTGAAGACCTCTATTTCACGACCGAAATCACAAGCCCCAGCCCTGGCGGTACTCCCGCTCAAGGGCCGCATTAGCCTGCGGGTTATTGACAACCTTCATCTCGATCGGGTCGAATTCGATGCTTTCACCGACCAAGGTCGCTACGTTGCCCAACAGCACAAACTCAGCCAAGGGGTCTGCATAGTCGAAGTTGGACATGGCGGCCGGGCCACCCCTGCAGGCCTCCAGCCACTCCGACTCGTGGCCTCTGGAGCGAGGCAGTGTCCGCGGTGGGCCTTCCAAGCCCTTAAACTTGTCCTCCGGCAGCAGCGTAAAGGACATGTTGTGTCCCGTCGAGTGAATCATCCCCTTGCTGCCCACAAGAAGGCAGCCGGCATGGTCCTGCCATTTTTTCTCACCGGCGTCACCCCAATCCAGCCTTCTTCCAATCATCTGCTCTATCATCTCCCTCGGCCCTGGTGCCTGGCCTGGGCCGTTGTTCCAGTTGATCCTTACCGGTGGCATGTCGCCCCTGGCGGGGAAGTCATAGCGGACGATCTCCCATTTTGGAAAGGCGTGCGTATGCACGCCGGAGACCTCGGGCTCAAGTCTAACCAGAGGTCTGGCCGACAAGCTGCACTGCTGATTCCAGAGTGTATCGAGTCGCAGGGCCTTGAAGGGCAGATTCATCGTGTGCGAGGCCCAGTTGCCCAACTGGCCCGTGCCGAAATCCCGCCAGCCATGCCAGTCCAACCAGCGTGAATTGTACTGCCGATACTTGGCCGGCCCAAGCCACAAGTCCCAATGCAAATACTCCGGCAAAGGATGCTTCTTGACCGGGATTGGTCGGTCACCCGGCCCGCCGCCCGTATTCCAAGCGTGCACCTCGCGAACGGTGCCAATCACGCCCGCCTGCACCAGCTCAACCGCCCTACGAAACGCTTCGCTCGACGTGCCCTGATTGCCCATCTGCGTGGCCACCTTGTACTTGCCCGCAAGCTCTCGGAGCGTCCTTGCCTCCTTGATATTGTGCGTCAGCGGCTTTTCACAATAAACGCCCTTGCCGGCCCGCATCGCTGCCGCCGCTGCGACCGCGTGCGTATGGTCGCAAGTTGCGACGACAACCGCGTCGATCTCCTCGTTCATCTCATCCAGCGTCTTGCGAAAGTCGTGGAACTTCCTGGCCTGCGGGATCTCCTTGAACGATAGCTCAGCCTTTCTGTCGTTGACGTCGCACATGGCCACGACGTTCGTGCCCAGTTTGGGGATAGTGCCCACAAACCACCTGCCGCGCCCGCCCACGCCGATGAGCGCAACGTTAAGCTTTTCGTTTGCTTCATAACTGTACGCTGAGCGGCTGTTCTCCAGAATCAGTATGCCCAGACCGGCCAGTGCCGCGTTCCTGAAAAAAGCACGCCGATTGACCTGTGAGTTCATTGCTTGTCAGACTCCCTTTACTTCATTCTGTTGCCTTGCTTTCCTTCCGCGCTTATTTTACGCTCATCCGTTTCATAATCTTACCCGGTCAATCTAAGAAAGCCAAAACATTTCTGTGCGGTTCTCGCAGACACGACGACGCGAAAATGCTTGTTCCATGCTGGGTGATGGAGGTGGCGGCACCCAAAAACATGCGGTGGGTGTCCCGAAAAATGGATTGGTGTTGGAAGGCCGATTCCCGTATCATTCAAACTCGAAGACCCAGCGATGTGGCTGGGTACCGCTTCGCTGCGACATGCTCAACTGCAGAAAGGATTCGCCTTATGTGCCTAACTCGCATGTTTTTTACGCTCGGGACTTTTCTTGTGGCCCTAAATGCCTCAGTGGAGGCAAACTGGCCACAGTTTCGCGGCCCTTCCACCGGTGTTGCTGAAGACGGCATTTTGCCCGAAACCTGGAGCACCACGAAAAATGTTGTGTGGTCGGTCGAAATCCCAGGTCGCGGCTGGTCCTCACCCATCGTTTGGGAAGATCGGGTATTTGTCACCTCGGCTATCAGCGAAGGTGATACGGAAATGCCCAAAAAGGGCCTATACTTGGGAGGTAACCGAAATAAACCCTCCGACAAGACCCATAGGTGGATGGTTTACTGCATTGACCTCAACAGTGGCAAGGTCCTTTGGGAAAAACTCGCCCACAAGGCGATACCTAAGCATCCTCTGCACATCAAGAATACGCACGCCTCCGAAACCCCAGTCACCGATGGCGAACGGATATATGCCTATTTCGGCAACGTGGGCCTGTTTTGTTACGATCTGGACGGTAACAAGTTGTGGTCCAAAACATGGGGAGGCTTCAAGACTCGCTATAACTGGGGCACCGCCGCATCCCCGGTCTTGTACAAAGACCGGCTCTTTATCCTGAACGACAATGAGGAGCAATCCTTCCTCGTTGCGCTGGATAAGAAGACAGGCCAACAGATTTGGCGTGTCGACCGTGATGAAAAGAGCAATTGGTCCACTCCGTGCATCTGGCAGAACGAACAGCGCACCGAACTGGTCACCTCAGGCAGGGTTAAAGTCAGGTCCTATGACCTTGATGGCACGTTGTTATGGCAGATGGGCGGCATGTCATCCATCGTCATCCCGACTCCTTTTGCAAAACACGGCTTGCTCTATATCAGTTCCGGCTACGTCGGCGACCGGAACCGGCCATTGTATGCCATTCGGCCAGGGGCTAAGGGAGATATCACCCTCAACGAAGACCAGGATAGCAATAAGCATGTACTGTGGTGTCAGAAGAAAGCAGGCCCCTACAATCCCTCACCTATTGCGTATCGTGATTACCTTTATGTTCTGTACGACAGGGGCTTTTTTGGCTGCTACGATGCCAAATCAGGCAACGAGGTCTACAGTAGGCAGCGCATCGCTGCCGAAGCAAGCGCCTTTACATCTTCCCCCTGGGCCAACAATGGCAAGATCTTTTGTCTCAGCGAGGATGGGGATAGTTTCGTCATCCAGGCCGGCCCTGAGTTCAAGGTGCTTGGTTCCAGCAAGCTCGACGAGATGTGTATGGCGACGCCGGCCGCTGTTCGAGGAAGTCTGATTATCCGCACTATATCGAGGCTGTACCGTATCAAGAGTTGATGACATCTCAGGCCAGGTTTGCCATACCGACCTGACCTCATCTATATCTTTCGCTTCTTTTCTTGCTTTCCTGTTGCTGTCGACTCTTATCTCTCGATTTGCGATAGGCATGGGATATTTCGATGGCTTTGAGTCGAGCGGCTTCGTCGTAATCCCAGAATTCATCGATGACTTTGTTAAAGGCAAACTTGGGATCATCCTCCTCGTACCTGGAACGCAGGTCCTTGAATTGCTGTTTCAATTTGGCGATGACACGTTTGTACTCGGGGTCCTCGTACAGGTTGTTCATTTCGTAGGGGTCGTTTTTCAAGTCATACAATTCCCAGCCGGGCGGTGTCTCCGGCGTAGATTCATCCTGCCTCGCACCGTAGAACATGATCAGCTTGTACCGCTTGGTGCGCATAGCAATATGGGCAGGGTTGTCATGATGAGCCATATGCATCCAGTAGTGATAATAGGCAGCTTGCTTCCAGTTGCGAGGCTCACGTCCCGTCTCCAGAATCGACTTAAAGCTGCGGCCCTGCATATACTTCGGTGTCGCAGCTCCTGCGAAATCAAGCATCGTGGGCCCAAAGTCCACATTCTCCACAATAGCATCGGTGTGAGTACCGGCCTTGATGGTCCTGGGATATCGCACGATAAAAGGCATGCGCATAGACTCCTCGTATGCCCAGCGCTTGTCCTGGTAGTCATGCTCGCCCAGCATAAAGCCCTGATCGCCCGTGTACGTAACCACAGTATCGTCGTAAATGCCCTCTTCTTTGAGGTAGTCAATCACCCGCCTGAGGTTATCGTCCACCCCCTTGACACAACGCAGGTATTTCTTCAGGTATGTCTGATAGGCCTGGCGCTTGGCCTCATCGTCATTCAATCCCGGGTCTTTGGCCCAGTTCTTTGTATAGTTGCGCCGAAGGTTTCGCCTGCCGATCGAAGTGCCGATACAGTCCAGCAGCTCATCCTTATGGCCACGAGTGGCAATGGAACCGTTGTTCTTGTTATCCCACAGGCTTTCGGGTTCTGGAATGTCAACATCCGCAAGGTACAATTCATAACGAGGCGCGTTCTGAAACATGTCATGAGGTGCCTTGAAATGATACTTCAGGAAGAAAGGCTTAGTCTTGTCACGATTCTTCAGATACGCCAGCACAGAGTCAGTGACGCAATCAGATGAGTGGCCCTGCATCTTGACCATGCCTTTGCCCTTTTCTTTAAAGGCGGGATTCATATATGAGCCCTGTCCCGGCAGAACTTTGTAGTAGTCGAAGTTGGGCTCAGTCTTGAGGTGCCATTTGCCAATCACCGCCGTTTGATAGCCGGCCTTCTTCATCTCTATGGCCAAGTACTGATGCTCCGGCGGCAGTCTACCACCTAAGTCGTAGACGCCATTGACCGCGCTGTACTGGCCGGTCATGATGCAAGCACGGCTCGGCGTACAAATGGAGTTTGTGCAGAAGCAGTTCTCCAGGAGCATCCCTTCATTAGCTAATCTATCAATGGTCGGTGTCGGGTTGAGCTTAGCCAGACGAGAGCCGTAGGCTCCAATGGCCTGATAGCAATGGTCATCCGACATGACAAACAGGATGTTCGGTCTATCTGGCGACACCTGTGCGGATGCGGCCTTCGGCAGCGCTGTAACTGTGGCTGAAAGTCCCAGGATCTTCATGAATTGTCGGCGGCTCAATGCTTGCATGTTTTTCCCCTTCAAAGTCTAAGCTCGTTCCATTTTGAATTATGCTGTCGTGAAATCGGGCGTGTATCTCATTATCATCACTAAAGGCGCCTTCTTTCTCATCCTGTATCCTACGCCAAGTTGCAGAGCTTAGAGCCTTGGAGCATTCACGCCCTTTCAAATTCTGTAGACACGCGACTCACCATATTGTCGGGCGCTTAGTCAATCAAGAATTACTCCGTGCAGAGCAATGCATAATCGCGATACCTTTTGACACGTCCCGACAAAAAATGATCGTGTGTCTTGAATCATCCTACGGTGGTGAAGCCGCCTCGCCCAAAAACTCATCGCGAGAACAAGTGCCAGATCGTGTAACGGAAGTGAAAGCATCGCTTCATTATGGTCGTTAGATAAGGAGATTCACTTGCGGCACCCTGCGCAACTGGCAGCCCGGCACGATCCACAGCTCGACCGCGTGGGGCACCGACCGCCTTCTGTGCTCGAACTGGATACAGCAAACACTGAAAGCTTGCGGCGCACGCGGCGCCCGGCACATTTCGGGCACTTGACCTTGTCACTGGCTGATCGCACAAGCTGTTCAAAGTCGGCACCGCATCGCTGACAGTGATATTCGTAGATGGGCACGCGATCACCTCATTGTGCGAGGCCCTCGAGGGCCGGCAGCTTCTCCACCGATTGCCATTTTATCTAACACACTTCATCCAAGCTATCAAGGGCAGTTCACGTTGAACAAATCTCGTCTGCAAATTATACAACAGACTCACCCATTTGTACACTCACTGTATGAACTTCCTTCAAAGCAAACAACGTGGTGCTCCCATACCGCAACAAATCCCACAACTCAGTGTTTTAGACATCAGCAAGGTAATCAACGACATATAGCTTGGCAGCCGCTAAGCTACTACTGCCCTCGCTCTGCTCTGGACTTTTCTATCTTCAGAGCCTCCGAGGACAGCCTCTGCTTGGGATTCGCTTACCGACAGGGAAACTGCCCTCGGCAAGGCAATCGGTCTTATCGGCGTCACCTCGGTCGCCAGGACAGCGCTCAAATTGAAGAACAAACGCGTGCCTGGAACAAAGAGAACCGGTTGCCTATGAAAAAAAAGCACTTGCCGGGGATAGTTCCATCCCGTGCTTGTCATGGCGTAATGGTTTTGATACTATGGCACGAGTTAGTGCTGGAGGTTTGACCGTACTGCGCCTGCCAAGAAAGGCATAGAACCTTTGTGATTGTTACTTTCAGCAGCGTATGGAATACAGCAGATGGCTTAAAGAAAGAAAACTTAGTCTGCAACCCTTGTGATTCAGACAGAAGGGAGGTCTATATCCATGCTCAAAGAATATACTTCCATCGTTGTTACGGTCTGTCTTCTTGTTGTGACTGCGTTTGCCCGGTCTTCAGTCAATATATGGGAGGAACAAATCGTCATCCCTACCTATAGGCTTAATCCTCCTGATCTAAATCCAATGTTCTACACACATGAGTCATACCAGGGAGCGCAAAAGAAAATCTATCCTTACTCATTCCTGGATGGAGTCACGGATACTCGAGAGCGCAGGACCTACAAAGCCCTGTATCTTGAAAACGAACACATCCGGCTTTCGATTCTGCCTGAGATAGGAGGCCGACTATTCTCCGCTTTGGATAAGACCAACAACTATGAGATCTTCTACCACCAACACGTCATTAAGCCTGCTTTGATAGGAATGCTCGGAGCTTGGATCTCCGGTGGAATTGAATGGTGCGTATTTCACCACCATAGAAACACCACTCATACGCCGGTCGATTATGCGCTCGCTGAGAACGCGGACGGCAGCAAAACAATCTGGTTCGGCGAGACCGAGCGTCGTCACCGAATGAAATGGATTATAGGAGTCACGTTGTATCCGGGCAAATCCTATATTGAAGCCACAGTCAGACTTTTCAATCACACTCCAAATCCGCACTCAATATTGTACTGGGCCAATGTAGCCGTGCATGCCAATGATGATTATCAGGTAATCTTTCCTCCAAGCGTTGAATTTGCCACTTACCATGCGAAAAACGACTTTTCACACTGGCCCATTTCCAACGAAGTGTACCGCGGCGTCAACTACAAAGGCGTCGATCTGAGCTGGTGGAAAAACCACCCCGAGCCCGTTTCTTTCTTTGCCTGGGGCCTTAAAGAAAACTTCTCTGGCGGCTACGACCACGGCAAGCAGGCCGGTGTTGTTCACGTTGGAAACCATCACATTGTTTGCGGCGCAAAGTTGTGGGAATGGAGTCCCGGTCAGCGTGGCCGTATGTGGGATAAAATCCTTACAGACACCGACGGCCCATACGCAGAACTCATGGTAGGAGCCTATTCTGACAACCAGCCGGACTATAGCTGGATAAAACCGTACGAGGCCAAAACGTTCAAACAGTATTGGTACCCGATTCGGCAAATAGGCGGTTTCAAAAATGCCAATGAAAATGCCGCAGTAAATCTGGACTTTAAGCCCGGCAATCTTGCCAGAGTAGGTTTCAATACTACTTCTCAGCACAAGAATGCCAAAGTGCTCTTGACGGTCGGTGACAAGGCGATACTCGAACGGACGATCGATATCGGCCCCGATAAACCTTTCACTCAAGACGCAGCAGTGCCCGCTGGCACAAAGGACACAAGGCTCAAGGCCGCCCTGCTATCCTCTTCTGACGAAGTACTAATTGCCTATCAGCCTGTCGAGCGGAAATACAATCCCGAGCTGCCGGAGGTCGTCAAAGCTCCTCCTGCGCCAAAGGATATCGAAAGCATTGAGCAGCTCTATCTTACGGGGCTGCGCTTGGAGCAGATTCACAACCCTCGCGTGGATCCTTGCGACTATTATCAGGAAGCCCTAAAAAGAGACCCGGGTGACTCTCGCACGAACACAATTCTCGGCGTCAACTACAACAACCGAGCCATGTTCAGACAGGCCGAGCAACACCTGAGAAGGGCCATTGCAAGGGTTTCGGCCGAATATACCAGGCCTCTAAATACCGAAGCCTACTACCATCTTGGACTCGCATTGAGGGCTCAGCATAGGCTTGATGAAGCCTATGAAGTTTTCTACAGGGCAAGCTGGGACCACGCTCTTCATTCAGCAGCTTATTATCAATTGGCGGAACTTTCCTGCAGAAAACAAGATTTCTCTTCCGCCTTGGAACAGGTCGATCGCTCTCTGTCCACCAATGCTCTGAACACCAAGGCGCTGAACGTAAAAGCTGCTATCCTGAGACATCTCGGCAAGCCAAAACAAGCTAAAACGATTGCTCTGGATGTACTTGCCAAAGACCCTCTCAATTTCTTAGCCATGAATGAATTGTACTTGGCAGAATCCGCGCTTAGTCCGCCACGCAAAGCCCGAAGGGTGTTGAAAGACTTGGTGTCAAAAATGCGGAATCAGGTCGAATCCTATCTCGAGCTGGCCGTCGATTACGGCAATTGTGGCTTATGGGATGAAGCCATCGAGGTGCTGCTGCGGCCAATCGAAAACAAGATGGACTTCGCAAGCACCTATCCAATGATATATTACCATCTTGCCTGCTTCTACCGGCAAAGCGGCCATAGTGACAAGGCCTCTAAATACTTGTCACTGGCAGCAAAAATGCCGCCCAACTACTGCTTCCCTTTCCGTTTGGAGTCCATAGACGTTCTAAATTCTGCCATCCAGCACAATCCCTCTGATGCCCGCGCACATTACTACCTTGGCAACCTCCTCTATGACCTTCAGCCCCGGGCAGCGATTGAGCACTGGGAGATGTCACGTCGAGTTGACGATTCACTCGCCACTGTCCATCGCAATCTTGGCTGGGCTTACTATCGAACTGAAGAAGACATTTCAAAGGCCATTGTGAGTTATGAGAAGGCCATTGCATGCAATGGAAAGGATCCGCGACTTTATATGGAATTGGATAATCTCTATGAACTGGGTAATGTGTCGGCTCAAAAGCGCCTTGCGTTACTTGAGGAGAATCACGACACAGCAATCAAGCGCAACGACAGCTTCCTTCGCGAAATTATGGTGCTAGTCTTGGCTGGAAGATACGATGAAGCAATCGGTTTTCTTGCAACGAATCATTTCCACGTCCGTGAAGGTGGTGGAGAAGTCCACGATGTGTATGTTGATGCGCACCTGCTAAGAGGACTGCGGCATCTCAAAAACAACAAATATAGCGAAGCCCTTGCTGATTTTCACGCAGCTTCAGAATATCCAGAAAATCTATCGGTCGGGAGGCCAAAAAACGACAGACGGGCGCCCCAGGTTGCTTATTACACAGGCACCACCTATGAAGCCTTAGGCAAGGTTCAAGAAGCCACGAACTTCTACAAGAAGGCTGCAAATCAAGAAGGTGCCTCGCGACGGTCCGAAACCCGATTCTACCAGGGGCTGGCTTTCAAGAAGCTGGACCAAAAGGATACGGCTGACCCAATATTTGATGAGCTTATAAAGACAGGAAAGGATAGACTGTCTCAGGAGGCCGAGACAGACTTCTTCGCCAAATTTGGCCAGCAGCAAACCCCTGAAGCCCAAAGGGCTGCGGCTCACTACACACTGGGCTTAGGATATTTGGGTAAAGGCCTGCTCGATGAGGCTAAAGCTGAATTTGAAAAGACAACGAAGCTAAACGTAAGTCACGTGTGGGCCAAAGCACAACTGGCTGAGCTGAAATGTAATTCTCCGGACTGAGCACTTGGCTTGCTGTTTTTGCTCTTGCCTGGCTTAGCCCTAACCGGAAAACTCGCAACGGCCGGCTGCCGATTTAGGAAGCTACCGTAAACAACAAAGCAACTGAACATGATGGCTTAGCTTACCTGCGGTCGTTCCGTATTTGGGCCGACGCCTCAGCTGTATGCACTGGATGCTCGACCTGGCTCCGCTGACATCTTATCTAATATTCATGCGGTCGATAAAATGTTCAGCAGCTAATCTTGGTGCCTCCACAACGGACATTAGAACTCGTCTATTCATCACGCGCTATATGGGAAAAATACGGGGACTGCTTTTTGTCATACAGCACTTTGCCATTTATGAGCGTAAATTCAACGAATGTGTTGTAATGGAACGGGTGACCATCCAATATAATGATATCAGCGTCCTTGCCAACCTGTAAGCTCCCAACACGATCCGTAACGCCCAGGATTTCCGCCGCGGTTATAGTAATTGCTTCCAGAGCGGTTTGCTCATCCAAACCGCCGCTGACAGCGAAAGCCGCTTCCATAGGCAAGGTCATCAAATCCCGTCCGGCGATACCCCAGGTCGCAAAACCGGTGGTAGGCGGAACTACCGCGAATTTGACGCCAGCCTTTTTTAGGATGGCAGCGTTTTCCATCGTTGAACCGGACGGTCCTGAAATATCTTCATTCGGACGTCGCTTATCACGCGGTGTTATGATTACAGCGACGTCCCGTTTGGCAATATCTTCCGCAACAATCCAACCTTCGATAGCATCCTCTATTATCAGTCGGATGCCAAAATCATCCACCAATTCTAAAGCCGCCAGGATGTCATCTGCCGTCGCTGCAGTCAAGCGAGCGGGCAATTCCCGTCGCAGCAGACGAACGTAGGCATCGATTCCAGAAGGCTTTTTGGGCTCTTCAACTTTTTTGCCCTTGCCCGTGGCTTCTTGATATTCAGCAAGTTTGTGCAAGTAAGTCTCCGCCTTTCTAAGACTCTGTTGAAAGTTGGTTCTGCGCAGCCATTGTCCGTTAGAAATACTGACATTTTCCGCGACCTGCTCTTGCGTCAGCATATTATCCAAATCACCGTAGGTCGTCTTTATCACAGCGTTAGTCCCTCCGATGGGATTTGCACCGGAAGGTCCGCCTCTCGACACGAACGCGGTCGTTACACCAGATGCCAGTGCCAGAGAAACGTTGTAGTGGAATGGGTCCAACGAATCACCGATCTTGTTCATACTACCGTAGCCGGTAATCCCTACCTCCGCTTTTGCTGCTACCAGACCAGGCATGATGACTTTTCCCTTGGCGTCGATAACCTTTGCGCCTTTAGGCGCCTCAACATTCTGCCCGAGTTGCCATATCTTTCCCTCCTTGATAACAATGGTTCCGTTCTTGATGATTCCGCTGGTAATGGTATATAGGTCACCCCCTTGAATAGCAGTCACCTCTTCATCTGCTACAACAGCCGACACGACAAGAAGCGTGGCTAACATCACAAGAAGCTGAAAGAATGCCAAACGAGTAAAGTCTATTGTTGTCTGGGTCCTACGTGTTTCGGCTTTTTCACCTTTTGCCTTGGCCATTATGATCCCTCTTTACGGAGCTTGATAGACAATTTTCCCCTCTACCATGACCTGCTCAATTCTCGTCCTAACATCCAGCGGGTCGCCGCTAAGAATCAAGAGATTTGCATCTTTGCCGACTTCTAAGCTTCCCAAACGATAGTCCACGCCCAACATCTCAGCGGGATAAATCGTAACAGATTTTTGGGCAACTTCCTTGTCCAGTCCGAGTTTCACCAACTCAGCCATCTGCCGCAGAAAGTCCTCGTGTCCTCGCACGCTGTCAGCCTTTGGCCGACAGGCAATTTTGACACCCGCATCAGCCAGAATCTTGGACACGTTGATGCGGTTCCGTGTAAACCGTTCGAAATCAATTTGAGCGGGAAAAATAACCGGAATTTTCTTTTCGTCCAGCTCTTTCACAATACGAAACGTTTCATAACCGGGGATTAAAACCAGCTTCATCTTACCATATGGCTTGAGCAACTTCAGCAGATGCAGCACTTCGCCTGGCTGGCGGCATTGCACGAAGGTCGGAATCTCACCCTGTAAGGCCCTGACAAGCGGCTTAATCCTCGGATCGGTAGAACTCGTCTTGTTTTTTGCTGACTCCAACGCATCCCTGATGACCCTCTTGGCTTTGTCGTTAGCTTGAAAATCAATCGCCAAGAGCCCGGACTCAGCAATTAGCATGTCTTTGGCTGTCCGGCCAACCGGCCTCACCACAGCTCCCTGGCCTGCAATCCCGCCGCCCCCAGGGATAAGACCCAGTGTGGTAAATCCAGCCTGCAAAATACGTTCATACGCGTCTTGGAAGGGATACAGCTCATCGGCGACACGGTAATGTGGATGTGATGCCGGCTGGCTGCCCGGCGACGAAGACAGCCCAATCCGCGAAGAGGGATTCACAAGCCCGGGAAAGACAGTCTTATCTCTAACGGCTATGATATTCGCAGTATCAGGAATCTCTACGTCGCTGCCAATGGCGCTGATCTTGCCATTACGAATGACAATAACTCCATTTTCAATCGAACCGGAGGTAACAGTCTCAACCCGATCCGCTTTGATCGCAACGATTTCTTCGGCAACAACTGGGAGAGAAAGTCCTGCCAACAGCACAAATAAGATATAAACATGAATGTTTTTCATGGTCACTCTTCCAAACGTCATTGCGACTTTTCTTTGACAACTAAATTAGCACCTTTGCGTTGGTAGATAATCTTCCCGTTGATCAGTACAAGATCAACGGGCGTCGTGACATCCAGCAGGCTGCCCATTTTGATAACGATATCAGCATCCTTGCCTACTTCCAGAGACCCAACGCGGCCATCTATACCAAGCGCGCGAGCAGAATTGATAGTAACGGCTCTCATTGCAACTTCATCATCGAGCCCCAGTCGAGCCGACATGGAAGCCTGGAATGATAATTCTTCCTGCGGCGCTATGAAAGACGACCAGCCGACTGAATCTGTGTTGATCGATAGATTTCTCACGCCGGCCTTGTAGTATTCAGCACCCATCCCGTGCAATTGCCCGTCGCGCTCTGCGTTCCAGGTAAAATCAACTACTCGCGGGCCGATGTTTATCGAAACCCCATCCCGCTTGGCTGCTTCGGCCCCAACCAAATAGCCCCCACCGGCTGTATGGGTCGGTGTGACCTTCAAGTTATTCTCATCGTTGAACATGCGGATCGTCTGCATAACCCCCCATCCTTCATAAGTGTGCACGATCGTCGGTATTTCACCGCTAAACACCTTTCGCATCTTCTCCAATTCAGGTTTATACTCCGGCTTGTCCTCACGCTCACCTCGCTCGTACGCCTCCCAGGCATCGCTGTACGCTTTGGCTCGTTTGAGAATCTGGCGTAACGACCAGGACATGCCCATGCGCGTACGCCCCAGATCCCCGCCACGCCGCTCAGGATTATAAGCCTGGGCAATCTTCATCGCACCCAACTCTCGAACAATCATATCTTCAGGGCAAGAGCCATCCGTTTTTACGATAACTGTGAAACCCGCCAGATTGGTTCCACTGCCCGGCATGGTGTGGATTGTTGTCACACCCCCTGTTATGGCTTTTTCGACAGCTAAATCTTCAGGATTCACACAATCTGTAATGCGCAATTCGGGATTGATAGGCGTCACCATGTCGTTGAATCCGCCTTCTGTCCCGATGTGTGTATGCGCCTCGACAATGCCCGGCATCGCCCATCTATCTGACGCATCAATCAAGACATATCCATCCGGTAACTCAATGCTCGATGACGGACCAACAGCTTCAATCTTTCCTTTGCTGACCAATATTACGCCGTGATTGACGACGCGCGGACTGGCATCCGAGCCTTCGACAGACGCCATCGTCAGAATCTTGCCAGCTTTAATAGCATATTTCTTGGTCGATACCGGGCTCTCTCCAGCACGTGATGAATCCACAATAAACGCCAAAGCTGAAATAAATACTACTGTAATCGCACGCCGCATTATCTCTCCTATATGGAGCCCGACCATCGAGTTCCGTTCCCGTTTCTTGCAACACGTTCTTCACGATTTTCTTGAGAGATTAGGTTGAGACCCTTTCGCTGATAAACGATTCTTCCACTGATAAGCACAACGTCAACAGGTGTGGTTACGTCCAGCAAGCTGCCCTTTTTGATCACAATATCAGCGTCCTTGCCGGCCTCCAGAGAGCCGACACGATCATCTATACCAAGGGCGAGAGCCGGATTAATGGTGATGGCTCTTAAAGCCACTTCATCATCGAGTCCAAAGCGTGCCGACATGGCAGCCTGGAAAGATAAGTTCTCCTGCGGCAAAACAGGTGCATCGGTGCTGATGGATAGATTTCTTACGCCCGCCTTGTAGTATTCGGCGCCCATTCCATAGAATCGCTTGTCCGCTACCCCCATTCCACGGAATCGCCTGTCCGCTGGACTCCAGAAATCCACCAATTGTGGCCCAATGTTTATCGACACACCATCGCGCTTCGCCGCTTCGGTGCCAACCATATATCCGCTGCCATACGTATGGGTTGCGACAACTTTTAAGTTATTTTCATCGTTGAACATGCGTATCGTCTGCATGACGCCCCATACTTCGTAAGTGTGCACGATAACGGGTATTTCACCGCTAAACACTTTTCGCATCTTTTCCAATTCAGGCTTATGCTCCGGCTTGTACTCACGCTCGCCCCGCTCATATGCTTTCCAAGCATCCGTGTATTCTCTGGCGCGTTTGAGCATCTGTCGCAAAGACCACGACATGCCCATGCGTGTAAGCCCCAAATCCCCACCACGCCGTTCAGGGTTGTAAGCCTGGGTCGCTTTCATCGCACCGAATTCCCGAAGGGTCATCTTCTCAGGGTAAAGGCCATCCAGTTTAATAATAACGGTGAAACCTCCTATATTGGTTCCGCTGCCCTGCATCGTGTGAACCGTCGTCACACCGCCCGTTATTGCTCTCTCGATAGCTATGTCTTCGGGATCCACACAGTCCGCAAGTCGCAATTCGCAATTGATAGGCGTCACCATATCATTGATTCCACCCTCCGTCCCAATGTGCGAGTGCGCTTCGACAATGCCAGGCGTCACCCATCTATCCGATGCATCGATCAGAGTGTATCCTTCCGGTATATGAATGCCGGATTCTGGCCCAAGAGCTTCTATCTTGCCGCTGCCGACCAATATAACGCCGTGATTGATGACCGACTCGTCCGCATCAAAACCTTTGTCCGGCGTCATAGTCAGAATTTTGCCGCCTTTGATAGCGTACCGAACGGATACAGACTCATATTCAGCGTTGACCGAGCCTCCAATAACGCTCAGAACAGCGGCACATACTACTGCAATTGCATACTTCATTTCTCCCTCCGGTATGCAATCTTGCCATTGAGAAAGACAACGTCTACAGCAACGGTGACATCAAATAGGCTGCCACCCTTAACGATCAGGTCGGCATCTTTGCCGGGTTCGATGCTTCCGACGCGGTTCTCAATCCCTATGGCGCGAGCGGGATTGATAGTGACGGCCTCCAGCGCCGTCTTCTCGTTCAAGCCGAGCCTGACAGCCATCGCAACTTGGTAGAACAGTTCCTCTTGCGGCACAACCGGTGCATCGGTATTGATCGAAAGATTTTTCACGCCGGCAGATCTATACTCGGCCGCCAACCCGTAAAATTTGTTGTCTTGCGAAAACCCAAAATCCAATTGACGCGGACCGACATTGACGTGTACATCACGTTTGGCCATCGCGCCGGCAACCTTGTAGCCGTGAAACGTCGCGTGGGACACTATCGTTGAAAGTTGATACTCATCGTAAAAGATTCGTGCCGTTGCCATCACGTCACGCGCCCCAGCGGTGTGGATCAGCACTGGAATGTCTTTCTGAAACGCACTTCTCATCTGTTCCAACTCGGGCTTTTCGACCGGCTTGGTCACCGGCTCGCCTTTTTCATAAGCATCCCATGTCCGCGTATATTCTTTTCCTTTTTCCAGAATGTCCCGCAGTATCCACGACATCCCCATTCTCGTAAGCCCCAAGTCACCGCCGCGCCGCTCGGGATTATACGCCTGCGAGACCTTCATTGCCCCTAAAGGACGAATCAGCATCTCATCTATAGTTTTGCCGGAGGATTTAAACAAGACGCCGAAACCTGCGAAATTCGTTCCACTGCCTGGAATGGTGTGAATCGTCGTCACACCGCTCGCAAGGGCACGCTGAACTTCCCATGACTCCGGATCAATGTTGTCCATCACACGCAGCTCCGGATTGGTGGGAACGACCATGTCGTTGATTCCACCCTCTGCACCAATGTGGGAGTGAATCTCCACCATCCCCGGCATCACCCATTTACACGATGCATCAATCAGCGTATATTCCTTCGGAATCGCCACTTCAGCTGTCCCTCCGACTGCCTCAATCACCGTATCATTGATCAGTATTACCCCGTGGTTAATCGTGCCTTTAGTGACGGTCAGGATCTTCCCCGCCCTGATCGCGTACCTGGTCGGCTCAGTTGCAGCAGTGCAGACCTGAAAGACGCACAACAGAATAAGAATAATGCTCAAACAAATCTTCATGTGCATCAAGCCCCAGTGACTATACAAGTGCCCAGCCCACTCTTGGGCACTCAGACAATCTCTCTATTTAGCGTGTTCAAAGACGATCCGGCCATCCACAATGACCTTTTCCACGCGGCTTGTAAAATCAAACGGCTCACCCGATAAGATGACCAAATCTGCGTCTTTGCCCACGTCAATACTTCCGATCCTATCATCGACATGCAAGAGTTCCGCTGGATAGCCAGTGATAGCTCGAAATGCCTTGTCCTTATCCATTCCGTATCGTACGGCGTAAGCAGCATTCATAGCCAAATGTTGTGCCCCTGACGTCGCGCTGGTGTGCAATGCCACCTGCAGCCCGCCTTGAGTCAGAAGGTCAGCGTTATTGATTGCTCTTCCCTTATCATAACGGAGGATATCTGGGCCGATTGCAACGCCTACATTGTATTTCCTAAGGTCCGGGATGACTCGATAGCCATCGTCACCACCCAAAATGACGACATCGAGGTTGTATTCATCTCGGAAGACCTTCAATGCGTTGTGGATTTCGTCAGCGCGGTTGGCATGCACAAGTGCTACGCTCTGGCGTTTAAACAAGCTCCGCAACAATTCGAGGTTCGTATCGCGTCCTGGGCGATCAGGCTCTTTGACCGTCCCTTCCTTGTCCGTTGCCTTACGGTGCTCATACTCCGGATGTTTAAGCTCGTATTCATCCCACCTTTGATCATATTCTTTCGCCCTCTTAAGCAGCTCGCGAGCTTCCCATATCTGGGCCAGCTTCGCTCTCTCGCCAAGCATCGAGAATTTAATCGCCGCGTATTCTTTAACAATCATGTCCTGCGGTCTATCAGCGGCAAGCTTGATCAAAGCAGCGTTACCACTGACAAGCCCACGGGTCTCTGGAGCGACCAGAACGGATGTGACACCAGAGCGCAAAACCTCCTGAAATGCCTCGTCACTGGGCGAAATTGCGTTGGCAATGCTTACCAGACGCAGCTTGCTGGAATCCGGCCCAGTCGTCGGTGCAGACGGATCCATCCGCACAGGCTCACCTTCCCAGTGGAGTCCAAGGTGGCTGTGGATATCAATCAGGCCGGGGGTCACAAAGCTCTTGCCGGCGTCAATTACGGTCGCTTCATCCGGAATATCCTTTGGCTCACCAACATAATCAATCTTAGAACCCCTGATGACGATAAGTCCATCGTTGATTTGCCCACGGCTTGCTGTAAGAATCTTTCCAGCTCGAATAGCAATGAGCGTTTCTTCTGTCGCCTCCTTTTGCTCTTGTCTTTTTGGGCGAGCATATACTACCTTGCCGTTGATAAACGTCCTGTCAACGACCGATCGAATCTTAAAAGGATCTCCGCTTAGGATGACAAGGTCAGCGTCCTTGCCCTTCTCAATGCTTCCAACGCGGTCGGCAAGCCCAAGAATCTCGGCGGGCCAAATCGTAATAGCTCTAAGGGCCTCTTGCGGTGACAATCCTTGGCTGATAGCGTAGCCGGCAATGAATTGAAGGTCACCAATCGTCTCATCAGTGGGCGCAGAAAGCGCAAACTTGACCCCCGCTCTGGCTAAAATGCTCGGATTCTCGCCGTTGACACGCCCGAGGGCAATATCCGTCGTATAGTCTCTTGCCTCTCTTCGCCCTGGCTGAAGGATGCCGCTGACGACAACCGGTGACTCGCTCTGCTTAATCTCCTCAACGACTTTATATGCCTCGGTCGCGCCTTCTATAATGAGCTTCAGATTGGTCGCTTCGGCGAAGGAAATGGCGCTGAGAATATCCTGTGCCGTATCGCAGTTGATACGGACCGGCAGTCGGCCCTCCAAAACAGGCAGCAATGCCTTAATTTTTAAATCTGCTTCTTCTGAATGTTGATCGCGATACCGTTGAGCTTCTACAAAGACTCTACGCAAAACTGCAAGCTCTGCCATCCTTGTAGTGGGCAACTGCTTTTCTTCCGGTAAGAGGGGATTATCCGGGCCCGGAGGGATAGGCGGCCTGAATATTCCCGGCGGATGCTTGGGCAACTCACCTAACGTGATACGAAGCGATGCCGAGTCACTAAGAGAACGCTCTCCGATGGAATCGCCCGCAAGTTTGACCACGGCCCCAAAACCACTGAGCAAGCGCCTTTGGCCCGGCGAAATGTACACTGTTGTCACACCACCCGCCAGCATCCGTCGGTATTTGCCATAGAAATCAAAGGCATCTTTAGCCCGAATGTCTGGCGTGACAGACTCTTCGTCGTCCCTGCTCTTCTCCGCAAGAGTCGTAAAGGCATCTATCAATCCCGGGATGACCACCTTGTCGGTCGCATCAATTACTTCGGACCCATCTGGTATCTCCACGTCTGTCCCAACCGCTTCGACCTTCCCATCGCGAATAAGCACGACGCCATCCTGAATCGGCGCAGACGTTACCGGAAAGATTGTGCCTGCTTTGATAGCCACTGCGTAACCTTCCTCCGCCAAGCTTGTCGGCACAATCAACGTGGCAATGAAGATCGAGACCGTAGTAATGTAAAACCGCCGTCGATTACTAAAATATTCATAACCTATATTCATGACTAAAGCTCATCCTTGTTTGTCATACGACTCGGTCCTTACAGACTGCCCTTGTTAATCCGTGTCTTGCGGCTTTTGAATTTCCTCTTCGGGCTTCTCCAGCAGCTTCTTCAGACGCTTATCCTTGGCTTTTTCATAGACAATCTCGCCACCTATCATTACTTGGTCTACCCATGTTTGGGCATCCAGCGGGTCACCCGTCAGGAAGATTAGGTTAGCTTCTTTACCTACCTCGATACTCCCAAACCGGTCGTCAACGCCGATGAACCGTGCAGGGTAAAGCGTTATGGATTTCAAGGCTTCGGCTCGCTTCATCCCATGCTTGACCGCAGCTGCAGCTTGATACCAGAGGTATCGCCTGCCATACTGAGAAGTGTCTGTCTGCAGGGCAAACTTTACGCCCGCTTTATAAAGAATCATCGGGATAACCTTCATCTCTTCGGCATTTGTTTCCTCATTAGTCTCCCAAACAACCAGTTGTGGGTCTAAGATTACAGGAAGTTTCTTCTCCGCGATTAGGTCGACGGCTTTATAGCAATCCGAGCTCAACACCAATACCGCTTTCAACTTGTGCGCCTGCTGGATCTCGATTGCTTTTGGCACATCAGCCGCCCTATCGCAATAGATAAACGCCGTCAGTTTTCCATCCAGCAAGTCGATCATCGGCTGCTTACGCGGGTCAATCTCCTCGTCAAAAGGCTTTTTTTCTTCCTTGGCATCGGCCTTGCGCTGTTCATACTCTTCGAGATAATCCTTTAGCTCATCCATATAGCGTCTGAACCGCTGAATATGCCCCATACGGCTGGTGTTGCCGGTTGGCCGAAGCGAGATCTTTAAGCCCGTATACCGCTTGGCAAGCATCGCCTCTACCGTCCGGCCGTGTGGTCTGACAACCGTGCCCGTCCCACCCAGAAGTGTGTTGTCCCCGGGAAGCACCAGCATCGCCACTACACCATCACGCAGGCTATCTTCAAAGTAAGGACTCAGCGGGTCAATTGAGTCAAATGTCGAAAGAAACGGAACTTCCGGCACGTTCTCATTTTCGCTATCCAAGCCACTCGAAGTGTGAGCCAGAACAAATCCGGGCATTAAAACCTTGTCCTTTGCTTCAATAACGAAGGCATCCCACGGAATCTCTACATCACTTCCAACGGCTTTGATAACTCCATCTTCGATCAAGATGACGCCATCCTGGATATCCGCCCCGGCAATAGTAATTATTTTACCGGCTCTAACGACCACTTTCTTGCGCACAGGGGCCGCGTATCCCAAGGAGCTTACGACCAATACAAATGACATTAAGATAAACGCTGTATGGCATCTGGATTTCATAACTTCTCTCCTCAATTTGCCTGATAGACGGCCTTGCCATTCAATATCACCGTTTCGATGCGCGACGTAGCAACCAAAGGATCGCCACTCAGAATCAGAATATCAGCATCCTTGCCTTTCTCCAGGCTGCCCACGCGGTCAGCAACACCAAGTATCTCCGCAGGAGTCAGCGTAACGGCTTTCAATGCTGATTCACGCGGCATTCCATGTCGCACAGCAAAAGTTGCCGCTGTCAAAAGGTCCATAGATTCGGGTTCCGCACTTGAGGCCAGAGCCACCTTCACGCCAGCCTTGGCTAAGATACCTGCATTGTTCCAGTTGACTTCGCGGCCTTCATAGTATTGGCTCGATCCTCTGGGGTAATAATAAAAAGGACCCAGCACTACAGGCATATGCCGCTTGGCTATCTCTCCGGCGACCTTGTAGCCTTCGGTGCATTCATCCAAAACAAGTTGCAGCTCACATTCGCCGGCAATGCGTAAAGCCGTGCGGATGTCTATTGCTCGTCGTACAGTAACGCGGATGGGAATTCTACCTTCCAACGCAGCACACAATATCTCGATGCCAGGATCCTCTTTTTCGTGGGAGCTCGTGTATTGTTGGGCATCAAAGAAGCTCTTGCGCAGCATCCAGGCAACAGCCATACGCGTAGTGGGACGTCGAAAATAAAAACTCGTGGGACGCGTGAACCAGGGTATGCGGTTACCCCGCGTGGAGTCCGAACCCATGACAATCTTCAATCCAGCGTCATCCTTGATTATCATCTCCGAAGCGGTCTTGCCTACGGGCTTCACAACAACACCTAAGCCCCCGATGAGATTCCGGCCGCCGGGAGACACATACAACGTTGTAAGTCCGGTCTGGACCATTCGTTTGAGTACTTTGCTCTGGGGATTAAGCGCGCTGGAAATCCTCAGCACGGGCGTTATTTCAAGGGACTGCTCATTGAGGTCACCGCGAACTGGGGCAACAGCCTCGGCATCAACCAGTCCAGGCATGACAACTCTTTTGGCCGCGTCGATTACGAACGCACCTTCAGGAACCTCGATATCCGCGCCAATATCCGAAATCTTCCCATCTTCTATCAATATGACACCGTCCGTTATAGGCGCACCTGATATCGTCAAGATTTTGCCCGCTTTGACAGCTACCATCCCTTCTTGCGCGTGCAAAGCAGATGTCGCCGCTACAAACACAGACAAAAAAACCATCAAAATGACATTACCTCTCACTTTTCCTCCCTTTGATACAAGATATTGCCGTTGACAATAACCATTTCAACGCGCGATGTCAGTTCGAGCGGGTCGCCGTCCAGGATGGCCAAGTCGGCATCTTTGCCTTTCTCGACGCTGCCAACTGCTTGAGCAATGCCCAGAGTCTCCGCGGCATTAATGGTTACAGCTCTCAGTGCAATTTCACGACTGAGTCCGTATTTGACCGCGATTATGGCCGACGTCCTTAGATCATTTAGGCTGGTCCTGGGAGCAAATGACGAAAAGGCAACTTTCACCCCTGCACCTGCCAATTTGCCCACACGTTTGAGCTCTTTATCCTTACTCAGAAGAATAGACGGCATATATATGACCGGGATATTCCGTTCAGAGATCATCTCTGCGACTTCGTCCGCTTCTCTGGCGCCCACGAGTGCTGCGTTTAGCTCATACTCTTCGACAACCTTCAGGGCGGCGACGACCTCATCAACAGTATCACAATAGATGTATACCGGCATTTCCCTTTCGACTACAGATTTTAGAATCTTGGCGCATGGGTCCAGGTCGGTTTCCGTATAATCCTTGGCCTTATCCAATTCTTCTCTTATTAATGCCAGCATACCCGCCCGGGATGTAGGTTGACGAGTAGACATCAAGGCTTCATTCCCCACTGAAAGCTTGATGCCCGCACCGCGCTTCAGCACCCAATCTCCTGCGTTGGAACCGCCCAACTTTACTACGGCAGTCTGGCCCGCGATCGGATTCTTATTACCTGGCGCCAACAGCACCGTCGTCACACCTGAACAGACAGATTTCTTTACGCGGTCAGCAAGTGGGTTAAAAGCATCCAAAATTTGCATATCGGGCGTTACCGCTAAGACTGTCTCATCCATTTCGCCAAAAATGTCCAACGACAAGCCAAGATGACAGTGAGCATCCACCAGACCCGGTATGACGTGCTTATCTGCCATCTCCAATATCTTGGCTTCCTCCGGAATAGGCAGATTCTTGCCCACAGCATCAATCTTGTGATCTTTTATAACGATGATACCATCTGTAATAACACCATCGGTCACCGTCCAAATCTTTCCTGCGCGGATTGCAAGACTCTGTGGATTGTCGGCAGCCCAAAGCTGATGGCACAAAACAATCACGAAAACTGCGATGGTAAAGACTACTCTCGGCCTCACTGCGTCGCCTTCCTTTCATAAACAGTCTTACCTTCTATCAGAACCATTTCAACCTGGCAAGACGTTTCCAGTGGATGAGCACTGAGTATCACGATGTCAGCATCTTTACCCACCTCCAGACTACCGATTCGATCAGCTACACCAAGTATCTCAGCAGGCGTCAGTGTAATCGCCCGCAAGGCCATGTCCCTGTCCATACCGTTCGCTACGGCCATCGCCGCCGACAATGCAATGAACTTCGAGCTCGCGCCGTCTCGGCCCGATACCCCTAACGCCAATTTTACACCTCTGCCCGACAGAATCGCGGCGTTTCGCATATCGTGATTGCGGTACCCCAGTTTTGGCGCGTCCGCAAAAGAGGTCGAAATGGGTCCCACGATAACAGGAACTTTGCGCCGCACAATCTCATCGGCTATCATGTAGCCTTCGGTACACCTATCCAAAATCAAGGAAAAGCCAAACTCATCTGCCAGCCGTAGCGCATTCAAGATATCGTCAACGCGGTGCGCCTCAATCTGGAGAGGGATCTCCTTCCGAAGGACTCCAGAAAGGATTTCATAGGTCGGGTCGAGTCTGAATTTAGCCGGTCTTTTTGGCTTGTCGTTTTTGTCCGCTGTCCTGCCATCATCTTTTTCTCGCTCCGCTTTTTTCTTTTCATATTCCGCCAGTTCGTACTCGTACTTTCTCTTCCTCTGCATATACGCTTGTGTCTCAATCAACGCTTCGCGGATTGACGAGTAGTGTTCCAGACGCGTTAGTGATGAAGACTGGCTGTCGGAAGAGACCCCAATAGCGGCCTTAACAGCAACGTCCGCCTTCAAAACCATTTCGTCTGCCGTCCTACTGCTTTTCAGTTTCAAAACCGCGCCTCTACCACCGATCAAACCACGACTTCCTGGAGTGACATATACCGATGTGACACCTTGTGCTATTACTTCCTGATATTCTTTTATGAAAGGATCCAATGCGTCGAGAATATTCAGTTCAGGGCCGATGGTACGGCTTTCACTCAATTCCCCCCCGATCACATACAACTGAGATTGTGGGTCAATTAGCCCTGGCACGACGAATCTATCCTTGACATCGATCACCCGACTACTGGAAGGTACAACTACATCCTGACCAATTGCCTTGATCTTTCCGTTCTCTATGAGAATAACGCCATGTTCAATCGCACCACCTCTGACGGGAAGAATGTTGCCTCCCCGAATTGCAACACTCTCAGCCCCGAAAGAACTTGTGCAAACACAGAGGAAAAATGAAAAGAAAGCGATAAAAGCATTTTTAATCACCATAATCTCCTTATTTGGCAATAACTTTAGCGCTTTCGATATTCTATACCATCGTTTCCTCCTTTCGTCAACAAAAATAATGCCTGTTACATCAGGAAAAATTATAGGACCTACAAGCGTACTGTCTATTTCACTAAGACCCATCAACTTTGAAAAAGGCAAAGTGATTGTGTCACCAATATCGTAACTGTCTAAGGAAATTTGATCTTCACTACCTGATGTCTTTATGATAACAGTCTGCTCTGCACTCTGCTGCTAAAAGACCACAATTGCTCAGCAACGATTGAAAGCACCGACTTACTCCAGCGCGTCCAAACAGCAGAGCCGCTCGTGAAAAACAAGGTTGAGATTATCCCTTTTCACGTTGGCCGGAAAACACAGAACGAACAAGGCAAAAGGTTCTCCTGAGCTTGTCGAAGGCCTTGTCGTGCTCTGCCCTGAGCCTGTCGAAGTCGCCAGACGCGCCTGTGGCGGGGGAGCGCAGTCGAAGGATAGGAAAATTGAATGGAAGCAGCGGGTGAATTGCTAACAAAAAGTGTTGTATTTATTATGTTGGGCGACAGATAAAATGGATGGAATCTCGGATTCTCAATCATGAGGAGTGCCATTGGTCTTGCCCCCGAAGATTGGTCCATGTCTTATGAGAGGTTTCTGGAATATATTGTTAGGGTGTTGTGCATTTGAAAGGTAAGAGGGTCGGCTCAAGACGGACCCGGCAGACTGATGTCCTCATAGGGCAGGGCAAGACCGTCTCGCAAGTCCGTAACCAGATCGAACTCTCGGAGCACATCAAGGCGCTCCTCGACAGTGTTAAGGGGTTGCATCGAGCAGAAGGGGATGGGCCAGAGACCCCGGAAGGTGTTACGAGGTGAGCAGAGGCGCGAAGTGTGGCCGCACTGCGGCAGGATTGCGTCCCGGTCATTAGCTGCCCAACGCACGAGCTAACCGGACGCTAAAAGCGTTAGCTTGTGACGGTCCCAGTTGATCCGCATGTTAGAGATTGTAATCTTCGCTTTCTAATGCCTCACCAATTTGTTTGATTGTGACGTCCCGGAAATCCTTAAGATTAACATCGCTATCGATTGCTTCCTCCAAGCCATTGAGTATTCCTTTCTTTTTCATGAAGTTCGGTATATCGATTGGAAAGCCTATACACTTAATTTGCCTTAGGACCTCCTTAGCATCTTGCTCTCTCTTTAATACAAGGATGCCACTGAACTGAAGGTGCCAGAGTTCGTGAATACTGTCTTCGCTTTCTGTGCTTCGCAATTTGACATATTTATCTGCAATTTGAGATATCAGTGTTTTTCTTTGCCTTATTTTGAAACGCCATTCACTTATTACTACTGTTAGTACTGCTGTGCTGACACACGAAACTATTATCAGGATTATTTCTTTCAACATAGCATTCCCTTGCGACTTTCTAACGCTGAGCTGAGTGGTCGGTGAAGAAGCGTAGCGGATTCACCGATCCACTCCAGCGTTATGTTCGGCATTTCGTTCCGCAATGACATACATTGTTGAACCTGCGAAGTCGCTTTCTTCAAAGTCCATATTGTCAAACATTCCTAACATTTTGAAGCCCGCAGCTGTGGCCAGGCGCTCAACTTCAAGGGGAAAAAGCAACCTGTATTCACAGTAGTCTTCCGCAGTGTCACCTGATGACATGTTCCATGTGCGTTTTCGAATTAGTCTCTGCCTTCTCCTGTCTAGAGAATGCTCTGCAACCCAGTGAGCTGTTAGTTCGCTCGTGCTAACATCACCTTCCAAGCGCGGCTTAAACCCATCGCCAAGCAAAGCAGATGCATTGAGGAAGTCGACAATGAGTAAACTGTCCGGATGTGAGTGTGCTGCAAAAGTCGCGAAAGTATTGTCAAGATCTGATTTGCTCAAGGCATAGAGAATCGCTGAACCGAAACACAGAATGACATCAAAAGTCCGACCAAGGCGGATGGAGCGCATATCTCCAACAATAAATGGTATATCAGGGGCTCTTGATTTGGCGTATTCAACCATTTGAGGAAGAAAGTCAATGCCCACACAGTCATCACATGTCCTGCGCAGCGACCGGATATCACGGCCTGTACCACAAGCTATATCAAGAATTGAAGCGGGGGCTCCTTTTAGGTACCGTTCGAACACTCGACGGCACATAGATGGTGTCTCGTCATTGATCTCTCGGTATAAAGCCTCATATAGTTCCGGTCTATCATATAGAAGGTTTTTGACGCTCGTGTTCATTTATCGTTTCATATGCCGAACGCAAAACTCACCGGACGGGGAAAGCGATAGCTTTTCCCGGTCCGAGTGCAGTGACATGTTCGCAAATGTCACTGAATATCCTTTATAGATTTTGGCCTGACCCTTTACAGCTCCACATAAGATCCCATGATCATTTGAACTCCAGCCCGAAGATCTCGGCCTGATCGAGTTTGAAACGCAGCATGATGGGTCTTCCCTCTACGAAACCCAGATCGGTCTGGCCGCCCCAGTCGATAGTTGTCCAATGTCGATCACCAAAAATCCGCGTGCAGTTGTCAAACGAACGCCCTTTGACACCAGCTACTTCGACCCAGATGCCGCCGGTACGCTTGGTGACGGCGTTGATTTTTAAAGTGCGGCCCGGCGCCATGATGGGGATCATGGTGAACTGGCCCCGGTCGGGCGCTTCGAGTGCAACTATGCGTCCCTTGGGCCAGATAGCATAACCCACTTTACCCACGCGTTGGCCGCGCGGATATTTGTGCGGGACGTTGTGGCCCGTATAGGGCAACGCCCAGTCGCCATTGGGCAGTTCAATCAGGTTGGGTTTCACCCAAACGGCTCCGCCATCCCATTGGCCGTGGGGTTGGGTTTTGAGAAGATCGCCACCAGGAACCCAATGCCAAACGACTCCGTCATGACTCGAACACATCACAATGCGGGTTGTGTCGTTGACAGATGCGTTCCAGACCGTCGGAAACATCAAGTGCTGGTCCGGCGCGCTTGGGATTGTGGTGTAAGCATTGCTGTAAAGCACCTCGGAAGGAAGCATGTCGGGTGATGGTTCGAGGATCATTTTAGAGGGAGGGAAGTTGCGGAAATCGGCGGATTCGCTACGACCGATCGCACGACGACCGACACCGGTCCAACAGTGACGAATATCGGAAGGGATGCGATGCGTCCGCGGACCCACCGACCAATAACGCGTGTAAAGAACATATTTCTCAAGCACCGTGTCATAGTAAGCGGTGTTCCATGTATCGGCGTATTCCACGACCAGTGGATCGGGAAGCGTTGTCCATTGAATACCGTCGGGTGAGACACAGGCGCGAATACAATTGACATGTTTTTTCTCTTTGTAGAGGAGCAGCGCGCGTGGTTCCCATCCGTCTGGACGTTTTTCGCGAAATTTTTCAAACTCCTCGGCGCCGATCTGGAGCCCCTCAATCAACGCTTTGTAGCGCTCGGCAGGTGGTGCCAAAGGATCGATGAAAACATGGAAAAAGCCGTCTTTTTTTGAAAGTTCATCAAATACCAGGTTGGCTTTCTTCGTCCACTTCATGCCGTCGTTGGATTCGAAATACTCGCTGCTGGTCCAACCTTTATAAAGCTCGCCGTTCTGAAGAATCATCCGGTAGGGTATATCTAATGGCCCCTCGATCCGGGGTTGGCGGGCCCGCAGACGAATCCCTCGCGGCGGTTCTTTGCCAACAAAATGAGAAGCGTCGGGATGCTCATCGCCATCGACGTAGACGCTCTTGCCTTCATCGTCAATCCAATCCAGATCGCCGGGATGCACGTAATACCAATTGGTGAATACGATTCGGTTGCCGGCTAGATCGTACGGCTCGCCGGGGATAATGCGATCTGTCGCGATGCCCTCGACGACATCGCGGCCGCGGTGTTGCGCCCATGAAGGCGTTGAGATGCATCCGACAGAAATGGCTAACAACAGTATCGCCCAAATCATTCTGGATTTTTTCAGCATTTCGGTTTCCTGTCTTTCGCGAACAATGTTTATATGGTTTCCAGATAAGAACCCACAACCGCCCAACTGTCAGCATAACACCCCATTTCCCTGTACGCATAAGCGATGCTCTGTAAATGATTTAAGACAGTTGGCGTTCGTATTAGGGGTCTTATGCGGTTTCCAGATAACACCCCGATGTTGTGGTTGTTCAAATCGCGTCCGCTGGGCTCATCACCCCTTGAGGTCACCGATTCAATACGTATATGCATAACACCATCGCTAACATAGACTCCGTCCCCGTCGGCGACACACTGACGCTGCGCCAGGCTGAGATCTCTCTGTTCGCGAATCTGGGTGTCAATGTACGCCCGCTATGGGGAATTTACACCGCTGGTATAGGATTTTCAAGCAGAAAAAGAGGCCAAAATGTGCCATGTTGAGACAGGGGCCAAATTTCCACCCCCGACAGCCCACCTCTATTGCCCCAAATGACCGTCCAGAAGGGCCTTTAATACCCTGGTATAAGAATCCCGTTGTATAGTCAGAGTTTGCCCGCTTCTCTGCGGCGAATTCTTGCCCTTTTTTGTTGACTTTTGTTTGAACTTATGTTAAAATTCCCCCATGTTTGCCACTAAGCAAACATAGACCGCCGAAGCTTGCCCCTACCTAATTGGGGGGGCGCCGGCTATAGCGGAGAACCGCACGTTTTCGTATCAGCAGATACACGCAAAAAAGCATTATCTGTCAAGCCAGACAAGGTTTTGAACATTTGAATTTGGGCAATTTGGATTTGTTTAGCCTGTCCCTTAATGTCGTAGTCAGGGAGGTTTCGAGCTTAGGATTTAGGATTTCGGCGGCTGAACAGGACCGCCGCTCTACATCTGTCGAGAATCCTCTACAAATCGGCCCCATTTTATGCAAAACAAACCCAATTTCCCAGAGCCTAAAATGAGCGCAACCGTCTTTCTTACAAGGAATTATGAGAATAAGCTCCCTCTGCTACTCCGCCAAAACAAACCCAATCAAAGCCAATTTCCGAAAAGCCCAAAATGAACACAACCGTCTATTTTACAACGAATTATGAAAATCAGCCCCCCAGAGGGAGTAAATCCAATCAAACCCGCCCCGGCGTTGCGCTAAGGCCGGTCCGGCAGACTATCCTGCCCGTGCCGCCGAGCCTCCTCGGTCATCAGGTTCACCAGTTCCCTCTTAGTATATTCCGGCAGGTTCGGTGGCTCATAATCCTCCAGCAGTCTTTCCACTTCGCGATGGGCACGCTGCCCGAGCGTCAAGGCACCTTCACGTTCCCATCGTGCCCTGTTGGCACGGTCTATGGCGGGCCCCGGGAAAAAGTGTTCCTTCGCCAGATAGCGCCGAGTATGATCGGAGATAAGCAAATGTCCTTCCTTAAGCAGTTCCTGAAATACTCCCATTGTCGCAAAGCCCTCTGTCGGTTCAATTCCGTCGGTCAATCGGTAGACCATGCCGCAGATTTCGTTGTCCACGATCAGTTTTTCAAGGGAAAGACAACTTTCAAAATCGAGCATACCGGGGCCGGATATATTGTTGATTCCCGACAGCGCAGCCAGGACCGCTCCGATTCCGCTTTCCAGGCCCGCCTGTGCATCGAGCTGTTTGGAGTCGCTCAAAGAAATGTATGCCTGAGTAGGCAAATTGAGGTGCTTGCCGATTTCATTGTAGGCACAGTCAATCATCATGGTTTCGATAGCACCCATGGGCGTGGTCTCGTAGCGAACGTCAAATATAGCCGGCGAACCGCCGTAGAGAATAGGCGTGCCGGGATTCGCTATCTGGCTGATGACAACGCCACTCAGAGTTTCGGCTGTATGCTGCACGAGTGTTCCGGTAAGCGTAACCGGAGCCATGAACCCAGCCAGCGGCATGGCAACGAATTCTACAGGGATGGAGTAAGAGGCGCAATCCAGCAAGTTTTGCGAGGTGACATCGCTCCATTTCAACGGCGAAGTAGGACAGCAGGAGAAGATCGTAAGAGGCTTTTCTTTCAGAGCTTCCGAAGATTGGCGGATGGCAAGTTGAAAATCCTTCATCACGCTAAAGGACTCGATTGTAAACGCACCGGTAACTACAGGCTTTTTGCCGTAAAGAAGGCTGAGAAAGAGGCGGTAGCTATCGGAAATTCTCTCAGGCACGTCTGCCGGTATCAAAGCGGTGCTCGTCGAGGCGATATGTTCGAGCTGCTCCGCCACTTTCACAAAGTCAACATAATCAGCGGTGACGGGTGTTCGCATTGTCGTAGCTTGAAGGTCCAGAATGTGCAAGGCGGTGGAACCGGGGGTAAAATAGACATTGCGGCCTGAGAAATCGTGCGTCTGTTTGCCGGCGATGTCGTAAAGCTTGAAGGATTCGGGGACAGCTTTTAGTGCCTTTTCTATGATCTCGCGAGTAAGGACCGCATGATACCTTTCCATGTCTATCCGGCAGCCATCGTCGGAAAGCATGGCCAAAATCGCTTTATTGTGCACCTCGACTCCGAGGGTACAGAGTATGTGGGTTGCTTCGCAGACAATCTTCTGGATAAGTTCGTCGGCTAAAAATTTTATTGTCGGCCGCACAGCAATGTTCTTTCAATATTCATTCTGTCTGATCTTTTGCATACGCCAGACTTCAGCAGTACCGCTGAGACTTTCAACATCATTTGCGTACGAAATATAGCGTAAAATTGCAACCGTTTTGAATCTCTCTTTGCCGGTTTCAAACGTGTAGCCAACACCTTTTTTGGGTAAATGCGCTATAATGTGTAGGCGAAATCATTGTAGGCCATTAGTGTAAGGATGCTCGATATCCTAACACGTTTGTTAAATACTCTTGGCAGTATTTTTATTATAAATTTTGATCTTTCTGTATTACGGCAAGCAAGCAAGGTCAAAAGACGCATAGCGAAGAGAAGCCGATACTTGAACCTTACCGGATCGACCTTGTTATTCTGTTTCCAGAAGTCTATATCCCAGTAATAACTTAGCCTCTTGAATATGGAATCAAACGAGTACACCTCTCTAATTATCCTCTTGTATCCCTCCAATAGCTCCTCAGCGGTCATGCTGGAAGGGGAGAAGACAACATGTTGTGTATCATATTTACTCCAGTCTTTATGAAGAATCCGTCCTGCTTCTTCAAGACGTTTGAATAGTCTGGTTCCCGGAAAGGGCGTCAAGATATTGATTATCGGCATTAAAAGATTGCATTCCTTGATAAAACCAATCAACCCATCAAATGTAGACTCAGAATCAAAGTCGTAGCCTACTATAAATGAGCCGTGAACAAAAATTCCGTATGACTGTATCTTTTTCACTACTTCAACATAATCATATCTTCTGTTGACGGCCTTGTGCATACGGGCAAGGTTGTCTTCCGATATAGACTCGAATCCAATGAGGATACCGCCGCACCCGCTCTCCCTCATTAACCTGAGAAGCTCATCCTCCTTTGAAATATCTATTGAAGCCTGACACATCCAGTTGATGTTGTATGGTTTCAGTGCCAAGAAAAATTCACGAGCGAATTTCTTGTTCGCAATAATGTTGTCATCGGCGAAGAATATGGCATTCTTCTTCTTATATCTGGCGCCCCGCCTCTTGATCTCCTTGACTTCTTGTATGAGCTGCTCGACGGTCTTGTTTCTTATCCTCTGTCCATCAAAGGCGTGAACGGAGCAGAATTCACAATCGAATGGACAACCTTTTGTGGTTTGGACAATGTCGGAAAGGTACCTTTCCGTTGAAAGGACCGACCTGACAGGCATAGGAAAAGATGTTAAGTCGGCAAATTTGTCGGCTCTGTAAACACTTTTCAACCTACCGGCCTGCGCATCCCGCAAAAGAGTACGCCAAACATCCTCGGCCTCACCGACCACCACACTATCACAGTATCGAAGAGCTTCTCCGGTACACAGCGAGGGATGTATTCCTCCTAAAACAGTCTTTACTCCTCTCTTGCGGTAGGCTTCAGATATATTGTACGCTCTCTTCGCAAACATGGTCCTTACACTGATTCCTACCAAATCGGCGTCCCAGTCATAATCAACCTCTTCGATATTCTCGTCGAATACTCTAATCTCATGTTCAGAAGGGGTCAGTGATACCAACGTTGGAATGGCAAGAAGATATGAGAAATATCGCTTGGAAAGCAAGAATGTGGAATAGAATTTGTGATCGTAAAAGCTCTTCTCAGCATCGGAGCCATTCATGGGAGTAACAAAAGCTATTTTCATCAGATCTGTAACCTTTTTCAATAACAGCAAAATTGACCGTTGCGACTAATGGCACAACAGTCTAACATCACATATTGACCACAATCTGCCATTTTCACTAAAGCATGCACCCCCTGATGATAATATCCAGAGCTGCTTCGCCTTTTTTCCTTGGCATTACTGCACTTTGTTCACATTGTGATCATTATACACCTTCTGTCCAGTAACGAAACACTATTTTGACTGCTAAGGCTAACCTGCCCTCGCAAAGCTGACCTTCGAGAAACTCACGCTCCCGAAACGCTGTTTTCGTTACCAATCATCAACTTGGTGCCTTTAATAGATAGAGACAGCTTTGAACATGGCTGTTTCAGTATAGCTCTGATAGCATAGGTCACGTGTACAAAAGTAGGAGGCTTGTGACATGAAAGTGCTGAGATTCATACAAAGGTGGTGGCATAGATTTTGGGGCTTGGGTCCGAATTTACCAACTGGAATTGATTCGCACAAATGGGAAAGCAAAATCGAGATTCTGGGGCATTTGTCGGGCAGGTGTTATTGAGTCATTGAGCCGCAAAACACGGACCGTTGCCGGCCCGAACCTAGTACCTAATGAACTTGCTTTACTTTTATCTGGGAGAGCAAAAAATGAGAAGGACACTGTTGTTCGGCACCTTAGTTTTGTCGGCAATGTGGCTTGGGGGCTGTATCGTAATCATCAGTGAAGAAAAGCGGTATCCGAACGAGCCTGATGAGATCTGCGTCCCCGCCAACGCGACGATCGAAGAGATCGACGCTGTCACCAAGCTGGCTTTTGAGTCGAGCCGGCGAGGTGCTTATCGGCGGATTGCTGAACGCCAAGGGCTGAGCGATCCGGCACAGGCTCATCTGGTCCAGGCCGTCTTTGATAACCTCTCGCTCGAATCCTCAAGAGAGGAAATACTCTTAACGCTCATAAAAAACCCAAGCTTCAGTTGCACAGGCAGGACGGCAATTCTGGCACATTTGGAACAACTGGCCTTGGAGAGTACGAAGCAGAGAATGCTCAAGGCGATGAGCGATTGCGCACCTTGTGCCGATTAACCTTCAGATTCGTGCTACCCCGGCTGATATGTTACGCTTGCTTCGAAGCTTTTTGGTGCTATGGCTCCTGCTCAATAGCCTTTTCGATCTGCATTTTCCACTTGTACCACCATCAGCAAGCCTGGCCTTGTATTCTTAACAAACCGCTCTAACGCGTTCCTGCCACTTCGATCGCCGGTCAAAAACAGGCTTGGCACAACAAATAGAACCACTTCAGAAAACAAAGCCAATTACGACGGCCTGCCCCATTGCGTCAACCTGCACGTAGCTCTACAATAGGAGCCAAGACCTGAAGCAAATAGAGTAAGCGACGAAATCAGCTTTGGCAGTTGTGAAACGGTAATAGCATAGACTCTGGTCTATCCAGTGCAGGATGGTTCACCACAAAGTGCCGGAGCGCAGTGGTGGCAGCGAGCCCCTAATATTGTTGCAGAAGTCTCGAATTTGAGATAAAGTATATACCTACAGAGGATTACTCAATTTCATTTGATAAGTAGACAAAGGGATATTCAATATGCGATATGACAAGCAGACGAATTCCATTGAAGATATCAAACCAGGCCATCATATTTGTTGTATCTACAGCACTGAAGAAGAACATAAGGCGCTGCTTACTCCTTTCTTGCGCCAGGGATTAGAACATAATGAAAAGGTAATATATATAGTGGATAGGCGCACTTCTACGACTGTTCTCGGGTATCTCAAAGATGATGGCCTGGACTATCATCGGTACGTAGAAAAAGGACAATTGCAGGTTCTCAGCGCGAACGATGCATACATGAAGGGAGGACTCTTTGACCCGGATTCAATGATTTCTCTTTTGAGTCGTGCAACAGAGAGCGCATTATCGGAAGGATATGCAGCGCTTAGAGTAACTGGCGAGATGAGCTGGGCGCTGAAAGGATTGCCCGGCTCCCAGAGGCTGATCGAATATGAAGCAAAGCTAAATGATTTCTTCCCAAGCAGCAAATGCCTGGCCATTTGTCAGTATGACAGGCGAGAATTTGACCCGGCGCTGCTTTTAGATGTCTTGGACACTCATCCTATCGCTGTGAGCGGAACAGAAATGTTTGATAATTTTTATTACATGCAACCGGAAGATTTGCTGGGCCCCGATCCAAATGCAGCCAGGCTGAGTAATAGACTGAGAAACCTTTTGAATCATAAGCAGACGGAAGAAGCACTACGTCAGAGCGAAGAAACAGCCAGAGCCCTTCTGAACACTCCCACCGACGTTGCAGCGCTGGTGGACGACCAAGGCGTTATTCTTGACGCCAATGAAGCGATGGCTCAAAGGTTTGGCAGGCAGGTAGATGAACTTGTCGGGGTGAACGGCTGGGATCTGGTTCCGGCAGATGTGGCCAAACATCGTAGATCATTCTTTGATCAGGCATTGAAGTCGGGTAAGTCGGTCCATTTTGAAGACGAAAGGCAAGGAACATGGTTTGACAATGTCTTCTATCCGGTCCTGGACTCGCAAGGAAAGGTCACAAGAGTCGCTCTTCTGGCCCATGATATCACCGAGCGGAGGCAGATGGAAGATGCCCTTAGAAAAAGTGAAGCACGCCTTCGCACTGCAATCGAAAGCTTACCTTTTGATTTTTTCCTCATGGATGAAAATGGCCGTTATGCTATGCAGAACTCCACCTGCAGGCAACGTTGGGGAGACCTGATTGGGAAGCGCCTTGAAGATGTAGCTGTGGATGAAGATGTTCTCGCTCTTTGGAAAAGCAACAACCGCAAAGCCTTCGCTGGTGAGGTTGTCAAAGGTGAGGTCACACTGAAGACAGGACAGGAGGAAGGATTCTACTACAACATTATATCGCCGGTTCGCACCAACGGAAAGATACTCGGGATATTAGGCGTTAGTATTGACATCACCAAGCATAAACGAGCTGCGCAGGCGCTTAAGGCCGAGAAAGAGTTCACCGACACAGCATTGAACGCACTAAAAGATACCTTCTTTGTGTTTGAACCATCAACCGGAAAAGCATACCGGTGGAATAAGGCCTTCAGCAAGATCTCCGGATATAGTGATGAAGAGATTCGGTCGATGAAGGCACCCGATAGTTATTATGACGAAGATGATTTGAAGAAAGCAGCAGCTGCTACTCAGAAAGCACTAACGGAGGGAACCGTGGTAGTTGAGATAGCACTGATCGCCAAAAATGGAGAGTCAATCCCAACGGAATACACCGGGTCTGTCCTCAACGACAACGAAGGCAATCCCAAGTACATCATTGCGGTTGGGCGAGACATAACCGAGCGTAAACAGGCGGAGGAGGAGTTGAGGATCAGGAACCAGATATTGGATATATTTCTCACTATTCCTGACGAACAGATGTATGCGGAACTACTGAACGTTGTTTTGAGTGCTCTAAGGAGCGAGTATGGAACTTTCGGATACTTTAACGAGGATGGGAGCTTCACGGTACCGGCCATAACAAGAGAGATCTACTGGGAAAAGTGCAATGTACCGGATAAAGAAATCATATTTCAGCGTGGGACTTTTTCGGGCATCTGGAACAGAGCTATAAAAGAGAAAAAGACCCTTTGCTCCAACAAAGGTCCCTTCAATACTCCAGACGGCCATATTCCGATAAAGAACACGATGGTCACACCCATTTACTATCGTGACAAGCTGCTCAGCGCAATTCACGTTGCAAACAAATCGACAGATTATGACGAGCAAGACAAGGCATTATTGGAGACTATTGCAGACCATATAGCCCCTGTATTGTATGCCAGATTAGAAAGGCAAAAAGAGGAAAAGGATCGGAAAGAGGCAGAGGAAGCACTGCGAAAGGCGCGTGATGAACTTGAGGAGCGGGTACGCCAACGAACAGCCGAGCTAACAAACGCACATGAGAAGCTGCTGCAGGAAATCGATGAGCGCAGACGCCTGGAAAGAGACATACTGGCTATCAGTGAACGGGAGCAGAGGCGAATCGGACAAGAATTGCACGACAGCCTCGGTCAACAGCTTACCGGTACTGCTATTATGATCAAGGCACTGGAACAAAGGCTCAAAGCCAAATCGCCACAAGAATCGGCTCGAGCGCAAGAGATAGGCAGACTTTTGAACCAAGCAGCAGAACAGACGCGTAGACTTGCCAAGGGTCTGCACCCGGTGAGCCTTGATACGGCCGGACTGATGTCGGCGCTGCAGGAACTGGCCGTGAACACACAACAGTTGTTTGGCGTCCATTGCACCTTCGACTGTGATGAGCCGGTTCCAATAAATGATGCAGCAGTGGCAGTACACCTTTACCGTATAGCTCAGGAAGCCGTCACCAATGCAATCAAACACGGCCGTGCAGAAAATATCGCTATGAGTTTGATCCCCAAGAGGAATATGCCAATCCTGACCGTAAAAAGTGACGGTCTGGATTTTCCGGAAGCGCCTGTCAAGAACAAAGGAATGGGACTACAGATTATGAGCTATCGCGCAGAGATGATCGGCGCGGCGCTTGATGTGCGCAGAGCCACCAAAGGTGGCACGATTGTGACGTGTGCATTTCCAGACTGAAAACCCGGCGAGAATGAAAGCCAAAATTATGGCCGAGAAAAAACAACAAGGTAAAACCGACAAGAACAGAAGAAAGATCCTCATCGTTGACGACCATCCTATTGTCCGGCGGGGGCTTACAGAGCTTATCAATCAAGAAGAAGACCTTTTGGTTTCCGCACAAGCAGAGGATGCTTATCAGGCAATGGAGTCTATCAGGGCACAAGAGCCCGATATGGCTATCGTTGATATCGCACTGAAGGAGACGAGCGGCATGGAGCTGATAAAGGATATCAAGACTCAATATCCCAGCTTACCTGTACTGATCCTTTCCATGCACGATGAGTCCTTGTATGCTGAGCGCGCTCTTCGCGCAGGAGCCAAGGGCTACATTATGAAGCAGCAAGCCACAGAAGAGCTGATTACGGCAATTCGTAAAGTCTTGGGCGGCCAAGTATACGTCAGCGATAGAATGGGCGCAAAGATCTTGAGTAAATTAGCTGGCGGCAGACCTAATGCGACCGCCTCCGCGATAGACCGCCTGAGCGACCGTGAACTGGAAGTATTTCGTCTGATCGGTCATGGTCACGGAACCCGCCAGATAGCAGAAAAACTGCATCTAAGCGTCAAAACAATTGAGACCTACCGTGCCCATATCAAGGAGAAGCTTAATCTTCCAAATGCTGCTGAACTGCTTCGGCATGCCATTCAGTGGGTAAACAGCCAGAGCGCCAGCTAAGTTCAGTGCAACCTGCGATCACACCTCGGGCATCTTTTTTTTGCAGGTTTTAGCGAAACACCTGCGAAGCTGCCTTGAGACATCCTCTCCCTTCCTGCTTGTAGCATAGGGCTTTGCCTGATACGAATGAGGGTAATTACCCTTATGGCAAAAACAGATTTTGCCCCGATTTACAGAAACCTGGCCTTGGATAACATAATGCTATTGGGTTAGGAGTTGCGAAAAGGGAATCTGTGATAGGAAGGTTGGAAAACTCGGTAAGTCTCCAACACATAACAAGAAGCCTTTACTCTCCTCCCTCAAGCCGGGCTCGACAGTCCACACGGAGGTATGACTGATGCGCCTGGCATAACATAGACGCAGCAGGAAAGCTGCGATTGATATACGAAGGACCTCTCAAGCGCAGGGAGAAGGCGTTTGGGGGGCCAGATTAGTCACGCCAGGTTTGACAGTTGCACAGGAGGTAATGCTGACAAACCTGGCAGAAGGCAAACGCATCAGTAGATAGTCGCGATTGACATAGAACTGGTTTGGCGGGGGTACACTTGATGTTTGGATGTAAGAATACCCATCCAAGCTAAAGGTGTATTCGTCTTACTCTCCGATGAGTCTACTGATGTGGTGGGGCGATAGACCGACTCGACCCGGTTCTATCGCCTCCTTTTGTCACTCTTTGTGCTACATGGGAACGAGGGCCCAAGTAATCGGCGATTAAGTCGACGCTCTCAAGAATCTTACCGTGGGGTGGACAAACAGAAACGTGCGGGGAGGCTAACATGTTCGACCACTTTTTGAGAACCTCCTAATGCTACCCCTGCGTAGACACTGTAAGTGTCAAGTTTACGGTTTTCTTATGGAGAATACGTATGCTGTTAAAGCAACCTTCAAGCCCAATGGCATCACTGTATGAATTTTACACGGAGCACACAACGGCACTGCAAAATATCGGACATTCACCTAACGAAGCCTTCTGGCTTCATTTTGCGTGCTTACCTTTTCTTCCTTGGGACGACGAAGCGGAAAATGAGGTCCGGCTAAGCCAGATATTAAGCCTATATCTAAGCATATACCGTGACAACATCGATAGCCATATCAAACCCGAAGACGAAACCGCGTTCATAAAGCTGCTGGAAGAAAGATATACAATGGTCCTGGAACTGATGTCAGCAGAGAACCCTTCACAGTCACTTCTCGAACTGGCTGGGTTTGTTCTACCAGGCCAGAATAATGCTACAAAGTGTGCTCACGCTGGCTTCATTGTGCTTAATACTAAACGTGAATGGGAGCGCCAACAACGTCAACACCCTCTTCCCTACAGGTTAGTGCGGGATATTTGAACAACATTGGCAGCCTATGGCAGCAGCACGCCCAATCGACCAATACTTAGCCGCCAAATGACTCGTAACCATCGCTGGTGCCCCCCTGCCCGGGCCACCGGAGGGTGTGTGGCGAGGCAATGACACGGTGTTTTCGTTTTTGCGTCAGGGACAGGCAGGAACGTTTTGTGCAACTGTCGACAGAAGCATGCAACCCCACCGGTGGAACGCGGTCCACCTGCCATACCTGGTGAGCCCATCCACTTGCCAACTAGCAAATCGCCCGAGAACCAGGCCACAGACCTCGAAGCTTGAAAAGGAAGAATAGAACAACGCAGAATTCTGGCCTGACAACTATCATGCCCTAAAAGAGCAACCGAGGCAGAACTTCCGTGCTCAGAAGCTCTTGACAATGCCCACGTGAGCAGGATATAATTGGGCCAACTTTTGATTATGAGCGAAATCGAACTACTGGCAAAAGAACATACTCACGTTACCCGCCGTTACTTCCTACAATTGGGAGCAGCGGGCGCTGCTACTCTGTGTATTTCGCAACTGTGGGCCCAAGAGAATGAGGGGCAAGCTTCTCGCCTGTTGAGCGAGGCGATTTCAGAACTGGAGTATCTCACTCGAGAAGAGAATTTCGTTAGTGCCGGCCGAGGTAAGCCCCCGCCGTATAAGTTGCCGCTCGAAAAACGTCGTGAAGTGGGATTGGTGCGCGAGACTTGGCAGCTGGAGGTTCTGCCGGATCCCGAAAGTGACGCCAAAGTGGAACGGCCCCTTTCTAAGGCTTTGGGCACTGCCCTGAACTTCGATGGGCTGATGGAACTTGCCGAGACACACGCCGTGCGGTTCATGAGCGTGATGTCCTGCACCAACGGGCGTGCTCCGTTCGGCATGGGTTTGTGGGAGGGTGTACCCCTCAGAGAAGTGGTGTGGCTGGCGAATCCGACTGCTAATGTCCGGCGCCTTTTTTACTATGGCTACCACAACGACGATCCAAAACAGAGATTCCAAAGCTCCCTGCCTATTGGCCGCGTATTGGAAGACACGCCGGGCGAACATCCGGTAATCCTCTGCTACAAGCTCAACAATCAATGGCTCACAAGTAAGCGGGGCGGGCCGGTTCGGATGTTGGTTCCTGATGCCTACGGCAACAAGTCAGTAAAGTGGCTCCAGCGTGTCATGCTAACCAACAATTACCAAGCAAACGATACGTATGCCCTTTGGAACAACGACACCGTCAGTCATGTAAAAACGTGCGCACGCTTTATCCACACCCCAAAAAAGCTTAAAGCAGGACAACCAGTGCCGATAACAGGAGTTGCACAGGTGGGTATATCCGGTCTTAGCAAGGTTCAGTACTGGCTACACCCGCACGATGAACCGCCTCCAAGTAACGATCCTTACTTTACTAAGGCCGAATGGAAAGACGCAGATGTCTTACCGCCTCCGGATGATTGGGGAGGAGGACTTCCCGATGGAAAGCTGCCGCCGATTCCTCGCCAGATCGACTCTACGAGCGGCAAACCAAACCACTGGCCAATTCGCAACACGATCGTCCACTGGGCTACACTGCTTACGGTTGAACGCCCGGGACAATACGACCTTCGCTGTCGCACAATCGATGCCAATGGCATTGCCCAACCCATGCCACGTCCATTCCTCAAATCAGGCCATAATGCTATCCAGCAAGTGCAGATTGTCGTCGAGAAGTGAGCACGGAGCCCGCGAAACCACACATCTCATTCTTACACACAATACTTGATGCTGCCAAAAATCACAGCGTGTTTGATTGAATTAGTTACATTAGGTAAACTACCGGCAATGTGTGGCGTGCGTTACGACCACAATAATAGGCAACTCCGGCAGTAGCTGATGTAAATGACCTGCAGGAAAGAACTTATGCGTCACTGTCAATGCCAACGCACGGCGAATATCAATCGCCGGAATTTCCTGAAATCCGCAGTACTGACTGTGACCTCGGTTGCGAATCCGAGGACTCTTTTTGCCTCCAGTACAACAGGAACTCCTCTTGACAGGAGTGAGGGTGTTTTGAAGCCCGATTCCTTCAAGCACTACGTTAATCACTTCAACGCTATGGAAGATGAGAATATTGTAAACCTCATTTCCAACGCACAATCCTGGTCTTGGATGAAGACAAACATACCTCTGTTTGAGTGTCCGGATAAGGGCTTGGAAGAGATGTACTATTACCGCTGGTGGACTTATCGCAAACACATCAAGCAAACACGCGATGGCTTTGTGCTGACTGAATTCCTTTTACCTGTAAATCATGCCGGCAAGTACAACACGATTAGCTGCCCGCTTGGCCACCATATCAACGAAGGACGCTGGCTGCATGAGCAGAAATACCTAAATGATTATGTGCTGTTTTGGTTTCGCAAGAACAATGGCGCTCCCCAGAAGCATCTTCACAAATATAGTGGCTGGTATGTCGACTCGCTATATAATCGCCATCTTGTGCATCAAGACAGAGATTCTCTCGTCGATCTCTTACCCGACCTTATCTGCGATTATGAGAAATGGGAGAAGGAGAGGCTTCTTGATGGTGGTCTGTTTTGGCAGCATGATGTCAAAGATGGTATGGAGGAGTCGATCAGCGGGTCGAGAAAAGCCAAGAACATCCGGCCCACCATAAACAGCTATATGTATGCAAATGCCAGGGCCATTTCCAAAATCGCCGAAATGGCAAGCAAGACGGATGTAGCCGCTGAATATGCCGACAAAGCAGCCAAATTGAAATCTCTGATTCAGAGCCTGCTTTGGGATGACAAAGCCAAATTCTTCAAGGTTCTCCTTGAAAAAGGCAGATTTTCCGATGCTCGCGAGGCAATAGGCTTCATACCCTGGTATTTTAATCTGCCCAATCCTGGCTATGAGCAAGCTTGGGCTCAGCTCATTGACCCCAAGGGCTTCTGGGCTCCTTACGGTATCACCACCGCAGAGAGACGGCACCCGAAGTTTAGATCACATGGCGTAGGCACGTGTGAGTGGGATGGCGCGGTTTGGCCCTTTGCCTCATCCCAGACGCTCGTGGCCATGGCAAATCTACTCAACAACTATAGACAAAGTTATGTGACCAAAGACGATTACTTCAGTGCTCTAAAAACCTATGCCAAGTCGCAGCATAAGAACGGCAGGCCCTACATCGGAGAATATTTGGACGAGAAAACCGGTTACTGGCTCAAAGGCGATTCCGAAAGAAGCAGATATTACAACCATTCCACCTTCTGCGATCTGATTATTACCGGTCTGGTAGGCCTCCGCCCACGCGACGGTGAAATCATCGAGATCAGCCCGCTCTTGCCCGTTGACACTTGGGATTGGTTCTGCCTCGATCGTGTTCCGTACCATGATCGGATCATCACGATACTTTGGGACAGAACCGGCGACAAATATGCCAAGGGAAAAGGGATGAGAATCTTCGCTGACAACAAAGAAATCGCACACAGTGATGCACTTGAAAAAGTCATCGGTCGCTTGCCATCAAAAGCAACACTTGCTTCCGTCGGTGGACGTCTATCAGTGGGTTAGACTTGTTGGACAGATGGGCACCGAAGAAGATATGCCCTCCACGTACAGTGACCCTAAAAACGCGGAGCCCAGAGGCTTCGGAAGTAAAACACTCAAGAACCGACAGTGTGCTGTCCCGTGAATTTCAAGAACCCAAACCGTGCTTTTGGAGGTCGCACTGCCGATATACGCAGCGGCGCGTCCGGTATCCTTGATAGACGAAATCCGCCTCTTTTACGAACCCAGTGATGACAAGCACTTCGGCTGGCGCAATCGGCATCACTGGCAACCCCAGCCACTTCGCCGGCCAATTAGCCAGCATCATGGACATCACAATCCTCTAAGCAGGACTTGAATATGAAAAGCCAGAGCACGCGTCATTATGTCGATGAAGTTGTCACACGCAAGCCAGACGACACCGACCTGAGGTATGATCGCATCAACCAGTATTCCTATATCAGGATTATTGAACAGACACCAGAAAAGATCGTTGTTGACTGGCGTTACGCTCCCGAGCTTAACCCCAAACCTGATTTGAGCAAAACGCGCCCTGATTCTGGCAAAGTGGGACTCAACGCAGTTGTGCATGAAGCCTGTAGGATTTACAAGGATGGGGTCCTCAAACGAGGAATCGTCCTGGCCATTCGAATCCTTTCCACAAACTCGTCATGCTTTTGCTCATATGTTCACCCTCTTGCGAAAGGATTGCGTAGACCCGTGTGGGCACCGACGCATCCCTTGTCGTCGCCATCCCCAGGAATGACGGAGCAGTGTACACTCGTGGTGACCTGTCTCTTGTTCTCGGTCCTTTAGGCCGTTGCTCAGAATGTTACCGATGGTCATTGAATCCCAAAAGCTAAACCACCACGTACTTCCGAAAAGTTGTGAATTGTCCCGCAAATGGCGGAAAGAGAGTGCGATGGGTGTGTTGGCAATATTGGTTCTATGAGTCTCGAAAGTCTGTCACTTGGTAGCAGTATATCGTTTCTTTCTCCCGCATAATAGCTGTGAAAGTTGTTAACTTGCCTATCCATAGTCCCTTGATCACAGCCTTCGATCAAAAAAGCGGAGTTTCAGGCGATATTGATATCAACAGGGGCAAGGCCGGTCTCGCCAAATAAATGGGTTAAGGCATGTAAGGAAGCATAATATTGCAATAAAGCCCAATCAAGGTGATGAACATGCTTAGACCGGTAGCCACTTTGCAGAGGGATGGTGCTGCGGTAGTGGTCCAGCCCACAAGTGGTTGGGTGCACAAGTGCGCAATAGTGCTGGCGGCGACGGCAGTGGTGTCGTCGGCCTTCCACTTTTGGCCATTTGAGGGCAGTGCAGCCTGGCGGATTGTGTGCGTGCCAAATCTGGTTGCATTGGCATGGGTCTTGCTGATGGCAGGTTACGCACTGCCAAGGCATAATTGGCCAACAGTCAGCTCTCTGTTGCCCCCTCTTAGCGTCTTTGCATACGTTATCGTCAACGTGCTATCGATAGCGTTTGCCCACGATGTGGGTAGGGCCGCGAATTTCACGGCCAAGCTTGGGCTCATGCTCGTCGGCGGGTATTTGCTATTTACGTCGGCAATCTCAAGCACGAAGTCATTGCACACGCTTTATCGAATGGTGACTGTAGCCGTCATAATAAGTGTGTCCTACTGCTTGATATTAAGGTTTGTCTTCAACTCTGACAACTTTGGGTTTCACGGCAGCGCGTACAAATATGGCACGTATGTGGGGACACTTGCACCGTTATCAGGGGCGTATCTATTGATGGGTTCCAAATGGTGGAATAAGCTGCTCGGGGCGGTTGTTGTTACCGGCGCACTAATTTCGTGCGGTACTGTTGGATGTGTAGCTGCAATTGTTGCCGGGATGGTGGCGTTGGCCATTGCCACGCCGGGATGGTCAGTAAGGATTTGTGCTATATGTTGCCTTGTGTGCGGAATAGGGCCTGTAATCTTGTTTGACTCAAGTCCGGCTTTTGCGGTTCTTCACAATGATATCAAGCTGGCTGAAAAAGACGGTGCCAACTTGAAGCAGCGATACATTGAGTGGCAGGCGGAAGTCAACTTACTGGAGGAGCGCTCAATCGCGGGCACGGCAACCGGATGTATAAATGAATATCGAAGTAATTTCTACTATCGGCTGCCGAAGTTGAATACGCTAAAGGCGTTTGACCAAAACGGTTGGCTTGCGACCGGTGCGGAGACCGGCATATTAGGTCTTGTGTGCTTTTGCTGGATTTTCGTGTATTACTTCAAGCCGGCTTATTCGCAGGTGACCACGCGCGGCGTTACCGGATTTGGCGTTGCGCACAGATTTGCCATCGCTAACCTTGTGGGTCTCTTAGCAGCGTCTGTTGCGAATCTATTCTGCTCGGTCCACTACAACGGAATTTTGATTGTGTTAGTATTGGTGCTTGCGTTCATATTGAGAACAAATCAACTCTTCGGAGAATCGTAAAGTGAGAAGAATAAGTAAAGCCGCTACGCTGGGTTTCACGCTTGTGTGTGTGCTGCTTTACGGCTATTCTGCGATCGACATCGGCGGTGGCCTGCCCTTCAGTGTGAGCGTGGACTTGAGCAGGCCGATCTCAATAGTGTGGCCCTTCGAAATATCGATAGTAGGTGATATGGGCGAAAAGGGGCTGCGTATCGCGCCAAAAATTGGAGCAGGGTGGCGCGGCAAGGCAGGGGGCGAAGCAACCTATAGATTCTATGTGCCCGAGGACGGCAAGTACCACATCTGGGCTTACTGTTTGTGGTTCGACAAATGTACCAACGCAGTCTTTGCCAAGGTCGATGGTCTGGAAAAGGCTATAATCGGGAACGATCCTATATACAAGCAATGGCACTGGGTCCGGGGGTTTGCTGTAAAGCTGAAAAAGGGTGCGCACGCAGTCACGTTGTCAAATCATAGCGATCACATTTCGGTGCAAGAGGTGCTTTTCCTAAGTTCGGGCACCGCTGTACCTGACGACTGCAGCCTTATTTTTTCGGACATTTTCTATGATGGTTTTGACGGGTGCCATATCGGCAACTTTGCCAGTTGGCGAGTTATTAGTGGCGAGTGGGTGGTAGAAAAACCCGACGAGCAGGCGCGTTACTCTGAGAATGCTCTCATAGGCGAATCAGAAAAGGACTCTTTAATAATCTACGAGGGAGACGATTGGTCCGACTATTTGCTTAGTGTGGCCGTTAAACCGGTACTATTCGAAGACGCTGAAACAGCCATAGGTGTATGCTTCGGTGTGGAGGATCCAAACCACTACCACCAGTTAAAGTGGCAACCGATCGAGGGAACGGACAAGGTAGACATGGAAGTCAGCAAGAAAGCATATAAGGAAACACAGGTCCTGGCAAACTTTGAGGCGTTATGGGCAAATGACAGTTGGCAACAGGTAGAAATCAGACTGGACAAAGGAGAGATCGTGGTGAGAGTCAACGAGGAGCAAATCCGAACGACCGTAAATTATGACATTTGTGGCGGCATAGGATTGTTGTTAACAGGAAAATCCAAGGCTTACTTTGATGATGTTCACGTAAGGACAATAACTGATAGTACGGATCACTAATAGGACTGATCTCTGAGGGATTAAAATGGTTGAGGCGCAACGGCTGACAATTGCCATAGCCGCAACATTTACAGCTGAACCGATTGAGGAAGCGCTTGTTTATTGGATGCGAGAGCTTGATATCCCGTCGGAGATCATGTTTGCGCCCTATAACCAAGTGTTCCAGCAACTTTTAGATCCTTTAAGCGTTCTTTCCAAGAACCAAAGTGGTATAAATGCAGTTCTTATACGGTCTCAGGACTGGCAGAAATACGAGGACAGCTCCACAACGGGTATCGAATTTTCTTCCGGAGAATATGAAAACATTGAGCGCAACGTACGGGACCTGATAGGAGCTTTGAAGTCGGCTGCGAGCGGGTCGGGCACAGCCTATTTGGTCTGCTTGTGCCCTGTTTCTCCGGCGGTAATGGGACATACGGGGCATTCTGCGTTCTTCAAGCAAATGGAAGAACTGATGGTATCCGAGTTGACCGCGGTATCCGGCGTTTACCTGGTGACAACTTCGGAATTGGCCGCCACGTATCCTGTTTCACAATACTATGACCTGTTTGCCGACAAGGCCGGTCATATCCCTTTCACCGACACTTTCTTTACTGCTCTGGCCAGCATGATTGCGCGGAAAACCGTTGTCTTGAGGAACAAAGCCTACAAAGTAATTGTGCTGGACTGTGATCAAACGCTATGGGAGGGACTCTCCGCAGAAGACGGACCGGATGGGATTAGGATCGACCCGGCGCATCACAGGCTTCAGGAATTTATGGTTGAACAGTACGAAGCCGGAATGCTTCTCAGCTTGTGCAGTAAGAACAACCAGGAAGATGTTATTCAGGTATTTGACCGTCATCCAGAAATGCCTCTAAAGCGTGATAATATTTTATCCTGGCGAATCAACTGGAAGACAAAGTCGGAGAATATTAGATCTTTAGCAGAGGAACTTCAACTTGGCCTCGATACGTTTATCTTTATCGATGATAATCCCATAGAATGTGCGCAAGTGCAAGCGGAATGTCCGGAGGTGTTAACACTTCAACTCCCTCAAGAACCCCGTGAAATCCCAAAATTCCTTGCTCATGTTTGGGCGTTCGATCACTTAAAGGTCACCAAGGAAGACAAGGAGCGCACGAACTTTTACAAACGCAATATAATGCGAAACCAGCTTCAGAAAGAGACTTCAAGTCTTGGGGATTTTTTGGCGGGCCTTGACCTTGAGATACACATTTCAGAGCTGTCGGATCCCGACATAACAAGGGTCTCGCAGTTGACTCAACGCACGAGTCAGTTCAATTTTACTACAATACGCCGGTCCGAGGTGGAAATTCAAAAGCTGTGCCGGACCAAGGACCTGGAGTGTCTTGTGGTGGAAGTTAAGGATCGGTTCGGAGACTACGGCCTTGTTGGAGTGGTAATGTTTCGAGCCGGTGCAAAAGCTATTGAAGTTGACACGTTCTTGTTGAGTTGTCGGGTGCTGGGAAGAGGCGTTGAACATCGGATGCTTGCCAGGTTAGGAGAGGTTGCAAAAGAACGAGGGCTGAGGCACCTCAACGTGAGTTATATTCGAACTCAGAGGAACCAGCCGGCATTTGATTTCTTGAATCGTATCGGTGCGAAGTTCAAACGGGCTCCCAATAACGGTCTGCTCTTTAGGTTTCCGGCGGAGTTCGCGGCAGCACTGACTTACACGGCGGATGCTGCAAAACCAAAGCAGAACAAGCAACCTGTTTCTGATGATTCATCCCCTGTGGCAAGAATACAAGCACCATCTAAGTTGCTCAGTCGAATCGCTACCGAGCTTTACGACCCAAAGCAAATCTTAGAGAACATTCATGCTCAGCGACACGGGCAGCACGATGTTCAGAGTATCGCTGTTGAGGTCGAGAAAGTATTAGGAAGACATCCCGCCATTGGCGAAATCGCTGTCCGGCTTAGGGATGATGTGTCTGACCATAAACACCTGGTAGCCTATATTGTCCCAGACGGAGAGCATTCGTTAAATCCCACCAGCAACAATCGCTTTCTGTCGCCTGATAGCGCCGAAGTGCCGCTGGATAAGTCAAGCCACCGACGGCATAAGCTGCACGACACTTTGACGTCTTATCTCTTATTTGGCAGCGAGTTACGTGGTTTTCTGAAGAAACAGCTACCACGGTTCATGGCGCCATTAGACCTCATGTTTATCGAGGCCTTGCCACGGACGCGCAACGGTGAGTTGGACCACCATGCGCTTCCCACGCCGAACGAGACAAACGCTGACCTGGACCGTTCCTTTTGGCCACCCCGCACTCCGATTGAGGAGACCTTGGCGGAAATCTGGGCTGAACTTCTTGGTATAGATGACGTTGGTATTTACGACAATTTCTTTGACTTAGGAGGACAGTCGCTTCTTGGTACCGTGCTTATGTCACGAGTATATAGTACCTTCCAGGTGGAATTGCCTCTACTGAGCATCTTCGAATCTCCTACCATAGCCGAAATCGCGCAGCTAATTGAGCAATACCTGATCGGTCAGTTAGACCCGGAAGAGCTTTCCGAGACATTGAAAGAAGTGGATAGTCTGTCCGACGAGGAGGTCGAAGTCCTGCTGTCTGATGAGAAGGCGCGGCTATCCAGGGTCCATATGAGGAAGGTATCATGAAGGTTCTCTTGGCCCAGAACATGGCCTATTTTCCTGAGACCGGCGGAGCCAACAAGGGCAATCGCCTGCTACTGGAAAAATTAGCTGACAGAGGCCATTCGTGCCGACTGCTGACTCTATCAACCAGTGTACAAGGTTACGGTACGCGAACGCAGTTTCTCAATGAGCTGGCACAGCGGGGGATTGACTTTATTTCCGGCGCTCCAGGAGTCTGTATCTTCCGTCGTGGCGGGATCGAAGTTCACGCTTTGGCAGACGGTGCCGATTTGCGGACCCACTTGGTAAAGCAGGTCGGTGCGTTTGAGCCAACGTGGACTTTAGTTTCGAGCGAAGACACGGGACAGATTCTATTGAAGACTGCGCTGGAGGCGGCCAGCTTACGAGTTGTGTACCTGGCTCGCACTACGTGGCATCTTCCTTTTGGTCCCGCGAGCTTCTTGGCAAGTCGAGCCAGAACAGAGCTGCTTCGGCAGGTAGCAGGCATTGTAACGGTAAATCGCTACATCCGAGAATACGTGCGGCAATGGGCAGGTTTAGAGTCAGCATTTATACCGATTTCAGCTCTGACGCTTGGTGCTGGGCCCTTTCCTAATTTTGGACGGTTTGGTCAAGGCTTCGTGACTATGGTCAATCCTTGTGCGGTCAAAGGCATCTCGATCTTTCTGGCCCTTGTAAAGAGCCTGCCCGATGTTCAATTCGCCGCGGTACCTACCTGGGGTACAACTGCCTCAGATTATGCAGCCCTCAAGGAACTACCCAATGTTCGGCTATTTAAAGCGGTCGATAATATCGATGCGATCTTTGCTCAGACTCGCATTCTGCTGGTGCCCTCGTTGTGGGCTGAGGCATTTGGCAGGATCGTGGCCGAAGCCATGCTGCGCGGGATTCCAGTATTGGCCAGCAATGCGGGTGGACTCCCGGAGGCTAAATTAGGTGTTGATTATGTATTGCCCGTGCGCCCGATTGAGCGTTACGAGAAACAGGTCGACGATAGGATGAACCCGGTCCCCGTAGTTCCGGATCAGGACATAGGGCCATGGCTTGAAGCACTTGGAGAACTGCTCGAAAATCGCCGCCGTTACAAAGAGGTATCGATCGCGTCGCGTAAAGCGGCCCATAAGAGCTATGTTTCGAGCGATGTTTCTATTGTTCCTTTTGAGAGTTACCTTGAAAACCTGGTGCCGGCCCCTCAAGCTGAACTCAACAGGAAGCCGAGCAAAGCCACAGCCGGGGATTCAAAGGCAAGCAATCAGCTCGGGCGTATCGCTCACCTGTCACCAGAAAAACGAGCACTACTGGCGCTGCGGTCAAGGAAACGTTACTAAAATGTCATCAAAAAGCGGAACTGAAAAACGAAGCGTTGGTAAGGTCTGTTTTGCGATGGAAGAGCTTATGCGTTTCGGTGAAGCCAGTCATGACGGGAATCCACTCTATTCGACAGGAACGTATGCACGAAGAACGCGTTTTGGAGATCGGGCAGACCTATATGTACTTGGAGGGTTTGTATGCCCGCCGCGGACACAAGACAGGAATAATCTCTATTTGTCGAGCATAATCTTAGAATTCCCACGTCCAGTCTCAGTCGGCATAGACTATACGGTTGAAAATGATCTTCTCACACAATTAGGCATTTTTAAGGATAAGATTGCGCTCGTGATCGGTGCAGGCCGGGGATTAGGTTCTACCGATAACTCCAGTCCTTGCCTTTTCGAATGATAATGGACCTGAGGAATGAGAATACTCTTAAGTTAATTGTCTGAGATTTGGGATTCGATGAATTCGTATGGGTTTGACTAATCTATCTCCAGAAAAACGCACACTTCTTGCTTTTCGGGCGATGTCCCTTAACACAGAGAAGGGTGTACAAGCGTCGCGTATCACGCCAATGCCGCGGACCGGGCCGTTGCCACTTTCTTTTGCTCAGCAGCGGTTATGGTTTCTGAACGAGTTGGAGCCGAATAATCCGGCCTATAGCATGCAGCGGGCCTATCGGGTCGGTGGCAGGCTGGATGTGCCCGCGTTGAAAAAAAGCGTGGATGAAGTAATCCGACGTCATGAGATTTTGCGGACGACCTTTGCCATGATGGATGAGCAGCCGGTACAGGTCATCGCTCCTGTCTTAAGCTTGCCGCTGCCAGTCGTGGACCTTAGAGATGTACCTAAGCAGCGAGAAGCAAAGGCACAACAAATGCTGGTCAAAGAAGCACAAGGTCCGTTTGACCTGTGTCGAGGCCCGCTTCTGCGAGCCACGCTACTGCGGTTGGGCGAGGAGGAATACATATTTGTGGTGACCATGCATCATATTATCTCCGATGGGTGGTCCATGACGATATTCTTTCGAGAGCTGAAGTTGCTTTACGAGGCGTTGTTGGCCGGCAAGCCTTCGCCACTGCCTGAACTGGCGATACAGTATGCTGACTTTGCCGTCTGGCAAAGGCGGTGGTTGACAGGTCAGGTGTTAGAAGGTCAGCTTAGCTACTGGAAAGAACAGATAGGGCCTCGGCCACCCGTCTTGGAGCTTCCGACAGATCGACCTCGACCTGCGGTCCAAACATATCGCGGTGCAAGTGAATCTCTCGAACTGACAAGGATTCTGACTGAGAAGATTAAGAATCTGAGCAAGAAGGAAGGGGTCACTGTCTTCATGACTCTGCTGGCGGTGTTTAAGACATTGTTGCACCGACTCACGGGTCAGGATGATATTAGTGTTGGCTCACCGATTGCTAATCGCAACCGGAATGAAATACAGGGGCTCATAGGCTTTTTTGTCAATACATTGGTGTTACGTGCGAATCTATCGGGTAATCCCACGTTTCGGCAGTTGCTGAACCGCATCCGTAAAGTGACTTTAGGGGCCTATGCCCACCAAGACCTGCCGTTTGAAAGACTGGTGAAAGAGCTGCGGCCAGAGCGGGACTTGAGTCGCTCTCCGCTATTTCAGGTCTTTTTCAACATGCTCGACTACGATTATGGTCAGTTTGAACTACGTGAGCTGAGTGTGGAGAGAATTCCACTGTTGGATGTTACGTCCAAGTTTGATTTGACCTTATATGCGAAGGAGCAAGATGAGCGGCTCGAGCTTCGTTTGGTCTATAACACGGACCTGTTCGAGCGGGATCGTATGATCGAGCTGCTGGAGCAGGTCAGACAACTAACGGTTCAGATTGTTGAGCGTCCGGATGCAAGAACTGCCCATTTCTCTATGCTGACACCCAGAGCCAGATTTGTCCTGCCGGACCCCAGTCAGTCTCTTCGTTCTGAATGGGAGCCGAGCGTCCATGGGCGATTTTGCCAGCAAGCCGGAAGGACCGGGGAAAATGTCGCAATTTCATATGCACACGAAGCCTGGAGCTACGCGGAGTTAGATGCCTGGAGCAACAAGTTGGCCAACTATCTGCGCGCAGACGGTGTTCAGCCTCGAGAGGTTGTTGCGATTTACGGTGACAGAAGCCCCACTCTGGTTTTGGCGATCCTCGGTATTCTCAAGGCCGGCGCAGCTTTTGTTGTTCTGGACCCGGCCTACCCGGGACTACGGTTGGCTGATAGCCTTGACATAGTCCGACCAGCGGGATGGATTGAGCTTGAAGCTGCGGATGAGCCTTGTGATATGTTAGCCAGTCTTGCAGCAAGCATTCCGTGTCGCATCAGACTTCCTCGAGATATATCTACAGCCTTGAACGGTGTGTTGAGAGGCTATTCAACTGAGGAGCCTGAAGTGACGATTGCCCCGGATGACCTGGCGTATGCAGCCCTTACGTCCGGTTCGACGGGCAGGCCGAACGCTGTCATGGGAGGGCACGGCCCGCTCTCTCATTTTCTTCAGTGGCATTGTCAGACTTTTAAATTCAGTGAGTCCGACCGGTTCAGCATGCTGTCGGGACTCTCTCACGACCCCTTGTTGAGGGACATCTTTACTCCGTTATGGATTGGGGCGACCTTGTGTATTCCGGAGCGGGCAGATATGGAGACATCCGACCAACTGGCTCGTTGGGTGCGGACAGAGAGGATTACTGTTGTCCATTTGACGCCTGCGGTAGGTCAGGTTATGGCTGAGGCAAAGTTCGGGGCGGCCAACACCAACGGTAGGATCACGTCTCTTCGTTACATATTTTTCGGCGGTGATGTGCTGAGAAAACATGATGTGGAGCGGATAAGAGTGTTGGCCCCGAACGTTTCTTGTGTCAACTTTTACGGGGCCACCGAGACTCCTCAGGCAATGGGATATTTCGAAGTCCCGCGTTTTGACGACGGAGCCAAAAAGAACGAGCCAACGAGTTTAAGAGAGAATATACCATTAGGCAGGGGAATTAAGGATGTCGAATTACTTGTTCTTAATGCCGAACATCAGCCGGCCGGGGTAGGAGAGTTAGGGCAAATCTACGTTCGTACCGCGTATTTGGCTCAAGGTTACATGAACGATGAGGAATTGACGAAGAAAAGATTCATGGCTGATCCTTTCAGCAATGAATCGGAAATCCGATTGTACAGAACCGGTGATTTGGCCCGTTATCTGCCGGACGGAAATGTCGAGTTCGTTGGCCGAGCTGACCGTCAAGTCAAGATCAGAGGATTCCGCATAGAGCTCGGTGAAATAGAAGCCGCACTGTGCCGTCATAAAGGTATCAAAGCATGTGTGGCTGTGTGCTACAGCGAGCAGGAAGATAAGAAACTGGTGGCATATTTTGTCAGTGCGGAGGCTATATCGTCTTTGGCCTTACGGCGCTACTTAAGGGACATACTTCCGGAGTATATGATTCCCTCTCAATTCATTCAGTGTGACTCAATTGCTTTAACCCCAAACGGCAAGATTGACTACGCGCCTCTCGATTCACTCAGAGATAGCCAAATGATACGTAGGACAGGTCATGTTGCGCCGAAGGGTCCTGTAGAAAAGGCAATTGCTGAGATTTGGCAGAACTTGTTAGGTGTCGAGAGGGTCGGACTGAACGATAATTTCTTCGATTTGGGCGGGCATTCGCTGGTGGTAATCAGAGCGATAGCAATGCTGGAACGAAAGTTAAAGCTTCGTGTGACGTTCAGGGATTTCATAAACCAGACTTTGGGGCAATTTGCTGCCGGTTGTGAACAGGCGATGGCTGAAACGAATGGTTGATTATGGCATTAGATAAGAATGACAATACTCTTATAGCATCTCTCTTTCCGGAAGGAGTTGCAACGAGCGAGGCGAATCCCAAGCTAATTCGGGGATTTGTTTACCCCGAAGAGGTAACCTTGGTCTGCCATTCGGTGCCTTCAAGGAGGCAGGAATTCTTCGCAGGGCGTTTATGTGCCCGGAGGGCTTTGGCTAAGATTGGCATAAGGAACTTCCCGATATTGATGGCATACGACAGGGCACCTGTTTGGCCACCAGGGATCGTCGGAAGTATTTCTCACGCCGACGGATACTGTGGGGTCGCCGTTGCCAAAAGAATGGAGGTCGAGAGTATAGGGCTGGATGTCGAGCGTGTTTGCAGATTGAACAGCGACTGCTGGAGATACATATGCACTCAGCAGGAGTTGTCCTGGATAAATTCGTTGCCCCGAGAGTGTAAGCAAAGAAATATAGCTCTTATCTTCAGTGCTAAAGAATGTTTATATAAGTGCCAGTATGCGATAAGCAGACGATGGCTCGATTTTGACGATGTATCCATTTCGGTAAACTCTGATACCGGCGAATTCGAAGCACGATTGATTATTAACGTTGGCAGTAGGTTTGTAAAAGGAACCTGCCTAAAAGGCAAATATTTATTTTATTACGACTATGTTTTTACCGGTATTACATTCGCGCATCGCAGGGATTTGAGACTTGTATGATAGAACCGTTCTATTTTGGCGAGGAACCAAACTTACTCTTTGGTGTTTATCACCCTCCGCAAACCGGAGCGTGCAGTAAGGTTGGAGTCATTCTGTGCTACCCTGTTGGGCAGGAGTATATCCGCTCTCATCGTGCCTTCTTGAGATTGGCAAGACTTCTTTCATCAACTGGCTTTCACGTGCTGCGATTTGATTTCTATGGCAGCGGTGATTCAGCCGGTGACGGTGAGCAGGCCAGTGTCGGCCGGTGGATTGCCGATATATCGACTGCAGTCGATGAGCTGAGAGGCGGCTGTGATGTGGGCCGGATATGCTTGATCGGTCTTCGTTTGGGAGGGACACTGGCCGCGATAGCCGGAGCCGAACGAGGTGATATCGACGGCCTAGTTCTCTGGGATCCTGTTGTAGAGGGAAGGGCATATCTCAAAGAGCTCAAGAGCCTGCACAAGGAGTGGCTTCGAGGCTCCTTCGCGAAGTCACAGCCCCGCTTCGGAAGGGAACAACACGATGAAGTATTAGGGTTTGCGCTTACGGACTCTGTGCAAAAACAGTTGCAGGAGCTGGACCTGCTGACACTTGGGCGGAAGCCTGCAAATAACGTTCTGGTGATTGAAGGCAGCCAAACTGCGAGCCTTAAGCCCCTTATAGAGAAGCATTTGGCAGGCACTGAGGTTCACTTGTGCTACAAATACGTCCCAAGCCCTGAAGTCTGGGTTAAGAAGAAAGACGAGCAGGGCAGGGGGCTGGTGCCCACGGAAGTTCTGCAGTTCATAGTCTCGTGGATTAGTAAGGTGTTTTCATGATAGAGAAAGCCGTCCTTTTTGGGAAAACTAAATCTCTGGTAGGTATCATAGCGGAACCGACTTCGAGGCCGGAGGGTGACTGTCTTCCTGCAATAATTATTTTGAATGCTGGTTTTGTGCATCGTGTGGGGCCCAATCGCCTTCACGTCAAGATAGCACGAGAAATGGCTACAGTTGGTCACTTGGTACTTAGGTTTGACTTTTCGGGGATAGGAGACAGCGAGATTAGCGGCGACAATATCCCGTTCGAAGAAAGGACTCTCCTTGAGGTCCAGCAGGCCATGGACTATCTTGGCGCAACCAGAAATATACAAGACTTCATTCTCGTAGGTATATGTAGCGGGGCCGATATAGCATTTAGAACGGCTTGTTGTGAACCCCGTGTTATCGGGATGATCGGGATCAACGGTTACTACCTTGACCGTCGTGTGGTGCAGCAGATGAATCCGCATATTAAGAACAGCACTCAAAAACGGTACTATTCCAGTCGCTTGCTCGATTACAGAAGCTGGTGGAGATTGATAACGGGAAAAAGTGATTTTCGAAGTATTGTGAGGTTTCTTGTCATAAGGTTGAAAGGTCTGGTAGCTCGCGATATACTGGCGCAACCTGAGACTGATTTGCCGGAGAGATGGGACTTGATGAGACAGCGCAGTGTTGACGTACTGCTTATCTACTCGGAGGGGAGCATGGCATTAGACGCTTTCCACTTGGCTCTAAAAGAGAAACTCGGCAAGTTCGCTACGTCGGGAAAGCTAAAGGTGGAAATCATTGGTCATTCGGACCATGTTTTTACCCTACTCAGCAGCCAAGAGATGCTAATTGGCTTATTGCGGCAGTGGGTGCAAGGCAGGAACGTGAACCGACCACATGCTCACATTGTGCAGGACGATCAAGACAGTACGAAGGAGCATGAAATTTCATGTGGAATGACAAAGCACCACGACAACGCTTTGCCGGTACACCAAGATAAGGAGTCCAGATGAGTGGATTCTTTAACAAAATTGGACTTGGTTTAGGCACGTATTACCAGGCAAGAAGCGCGATTAGAAGGCAATTCCGCCCCGAACAGATTGCCGAGGAGCAGAACGTAAAGCTGCGACGTCTGATAAACCACAGCTTCAACAACATAAAGTACTACCGAGAAGCTTTTGAGAAGGCTGGAATCAAGCCCGATCAAATTAAAGCGGTGGAAGATCTAAGTAATGTACCTTTTCTGACGAAGCAAGAACTTCGCAATAGATTCTGGGATTTTTTGCCTTTCCAGTTACCCGAATGTCGCGTGACGCGTACCTCCGGAAGCACAGGCATTCCGGTATGTCTCTTTTCTGACAGGGACTCTCGCATGTTCAATTCCGCCGGGGTCATCCGACATCGCAAGGCACTGGGAATACCTTTGATAGGTCGGCCAATTTTGACTCTTCTAAAGACCGAAGATGCGCCTGCCAGGCCGGCACACTGGACTTTTCTGCAGGGTATCCACAAGACACATTATCTCAACCCTTACGTCAATTCGGCGGAGAACAAAGAACATGCCAGGGCTCTCTTTATGAGGTTAAAAAGGCCGGTTCTCACGGGTATTACATCGGCGATGCGAGCTTTTGCTTATAGAATTCGTGACGGCTATTTCCCCCGTTTTAGACCCAGTGTAATTCTGACGGGAGGGGAGAGCCTGAGTCCGCACGTCAGAGAGCTGCTTGAATCCACGTTCGGTATCAAGGTTACGGATAAATACGCCTGCAACGAAGCTGGGGACGTGGCCTGGCAGTGCCGGGAAGCCTATGGTTATCACATCAATGCCGACAATTGTATCGTTGAGGTTCTTAAGGATGACAAGCCGGTGGCCGATGGAGAAGTCGGTGAAGTAGTAATAACTAATTTGGATCGTTTCGTAATGCCCATAATCCGCTACAAAAACGGAGACCTGGCGAGGTTGACTACAAAACCTTGCTCCTGTGGATGCAAGCTGCCTATGATGGCAGGAATTGTCGGCAGGACAGGAGAGGATGTCACTTTACCGAGCGGCAGAACCATACTATGGAATCAGTTGAAAAGCTTCATGAACCATCCCCACATCCGCCAGTTTCAGCTTGTGCAGAACGGCGACGGCAGCTTTATAGTCAGATACGTTCCTGAAAACGGTGCTGATACCAGAGAGCTCGATGATCTGTTACTGTACCGCTATGAAAATCTGCTTGGAGATTCGATAGAAATCACAATCGAGAAAACCACTTCAATACCGCCTGCCGCCAGCGGCAAAACTAAACTTGTAATATCGCATTACAAGCCCAAGGTTTGATCCGCATCTAAAAAGGGCACATCGCAGGGCCACGCTTGCCATTTCTCTGGCACTTTCGGTAGGCTTTTGGAAAGGCGACTTGGCGCTACACGTGCTACGCTGTATCGGCTAAGGACTCAACGTTGCCAGTCCCAATTCGTCCCGAAGACTCCCTTTGACAGCCATTTTACAGAACCGTCCTTGGGCCCAATTCTAAAAAGACCAAAATCGATATTTCTCGGAACTGAGTGTAGTTCCGGCCAGATTTTATCAAAACAATTAATCGTTTCCGCTGTGCTGCCGGAGAATACAGCTACATATTTTTCCTGATTCAAAGGGTTGGGGTAAGTGAGCACAAATCCTGTATTATCAGTTGAGTACCCCGCACTTTTGACTGATATCATGCTCCCATCCACGTGAATCGGCAATCTATCGAACAGTCGAGCCAGAATCTCGTTCATTTCTGGATTCCCGAATAATACGAGGTTGTTCCCTTTAATGTCTTGTTCGGTGACTTCCTTATCGGGGATGATTCTAAAAGTGACCCTGTTCATCCAGGCAGGATCGCAAAAAGACTCGGCACAATTCCTTGCCGCTCTTATTAAAGATTTCTTCTTGGAATTTGTTCCATAAACCAATACACACGAGCTGCTGTATAGGTCCCATAACGGGCCTGACAGGCCCGGACGTTTGGATGCGTCCCCCTCATTTTTGGGCGTTCTAACAAAACAACCACCGTCATCCAAAAAACCATCAAAGATTTTGACGCCGTTGTCGAAGATTTGCATTCTTTGGGCAACGTCAATAGGACTGTCGTTTAACCTGAGAGTGTAGTTGGAAATATTCTCTTTTCTGATATTGACTTTTTGCCCATCAATCTCAGCATCTACTTGGGCAGGCAAGCCATATCTTTTTATTCCGGTCAGCTCAAACCAATAAGCTCGATTGGCCCTCATATCCTTCGTACGAAATGTGACCCTTTTGGGATTTTTGGCCCTCTTTTTAGTCAGAAGCCACTTTTCAACCTCTTTCCAATTTATAGAGAAGTCGTGGCCCATATTTGCGTGTTCTGTGTACCTCCATTGCGCAAAGCCTAACAGGCTTGCCCTCTCGTAGGCCTGTTTTGAATCCTTGGGTGGTATCATTATATCCTTCTTGCCTGTGTTTACCCAGAAAGGCAAGTGCCTTGCATTCTCTACCATGTCCAGGTCCGTCCATCGCCCACAAACCGGCACGCACGCCGCCCAGAGGTCAGGATGCTTAAGCCCTAAGTCAAATGTGCCTATCGCCTCCATAGAAAAGCCACATAGGTACGATCTATCGTCATCGATGTGAAAGAGTTTCCTGGCCATGTTGATGCACTCGAATACGTCTCGCTCACCAAGTCCCGCATACCATACAGAACCTCTCCCATAGGGACCGATTTGTACCATGGCCTCCAACTCCGGTGCAAGTATGGGGCCGCCCCCCAATCCATGGAGAGTCACCATTAAAGGCCAAGATTTTTCAGGAGTATAACCTTTAGGGATCTTCACAAGCAATGGCTGGATACTACGGTCGATTTCACTCTTAAAAGTCAAACTTAAAGTGGCCCCGTCAGGATAATTTTGGATCGGTTCGACATTGGAGTGCCAACCATTATCGTGTTTGTCCGAGTTGGCTGCTAATGTGGGATAGACAGATGTGACGACTATCATCGAAAGAAGCGGTATGAAAACATTATTACTAATTCCGCGCATTAGTCCGGTCTCATAATTGATGGACTAAGACGTCTTCATATTTGCCGTCAATAAAGACATTTCCGGGTAAGACTGCGATTTGTTTGCCTTCTAATTCTTCAATGACCTGTCGTTTCAGATGATCGCAGCGCAGGCAACAACAGTGTATCTTCTCCACGGATAAGTCGCTTGCTTGCTTCATGCTTGCGTGCAGCAAACGCCTTGCTTCGCTCGTGAAATTGTCATGTACAAAGAAATCAAGTTCAGCCATGTGTTTCTGCGTTTTCGATGGCAACCTGTTGATGTGCGCAACGCCAACGACAGTTTGGTCACCGTTTGCCACAAGGACCTTTGCGAAGCCACCATGCTTCGCAAAGGTCCTCATCATTGCGGGAAACACAGACAGAAACTTAGTCGGTTCGACATATCTGCTGGAAAATATACCCCGGCGAATGTCAACAGTATACATTTGACATGGAAAGCTCACCAGCGCTTGTATTGCTGGAAAATCTCCCCAAACTGCCCTGCGGACCCTCACGTCGGTGCACTTAGTGAAATAGCCTCTCTCAAATTCAGCTCTTGAGGTTAAAAGAAGCCGCATTACAATGCCCTGGTATCTCTTGAAGCCAAGCCGTTCATACAGACTTGCACTTGGGGTATTCGCAGACACTCCAAGATAAGCCACCATGCACCTCTGAAGTCTAAGGTGCTTTATCAGTGACCTCACAAGTTTCGTGCCAATACCGTTGCCACGATAGTCTGAATCGACACCGACAGGGCCAACAATGGCAATGGTTGGGTTTCTATGGGCATATAAGCAAGCTGCTGCTCCGACGAGCTCACCTTTATACTCTGCCAAAAAAAATGTACAGTTCAGCGTCTCGGAATACTCACCCAACAAGGCAGAGCGGAGGCTGTAATCACCGTATTCAAATATCTTCAGCAGCAGGGATTCGACCTTCCACGCAGCATCAGGGGTCAAAGGTGCGGCAACCTGACAGACTTCAACATCGGTGTTCGCGAGCCTCGTCGTATTCAAGGCTTTAGCTTTCAGTGTGTTTAACATAAAGCGACCAGTGCTTCCTAAGCTGCCTCTGAGCTAAACTGTGCTGCACAAAATACATCGTCCGGCTACTTTGTAAGCGAAGCTGCTGCGACATTTGTTGATGCTTTGGCGGACCGCTTTAACTCTGACTGCGGCGGACTAAAAATCTGGCAGTCTGGCACTACGCAAAGATTTAACTGCAGAGTGTACAGAAAAAGGTTCCCTGTGTGCTTCTGGCGTTCTTATTGAAGCATGCCGAATGAATTCATAATCCGTGAATCCGGCTGGCAATTATGCCTGAGTCTTCGCACTCGACGCAACGTTGCAGGATAATCACACCGATATATGCAGCAGTGCTTAATAGCAATATCACACATGCCCGAATCAGCGTCCAGTAACTTATGACCCCCGCGTCTGATGAGCTAAAGCAGCCACAACTGATCTCAAGACCCCTATAGAGTGCAGAAGCGATGACAAACGTGAACATTGCTGACATTCCAATACAGGTCAGTAGTGCGCCACTAACGAAGATCCCACCTACCAAACACACACCGGCCAGCAGTTCGAGCCACGGCAACACCATAGCTACCAGCATTCCGAGCTTGGGACCGACCAGCTCGTAGTTGTATACGCTGGAAAGAAAGTCATAGGGCTGATGGATCTTCGGCAGGCTGCTCCACAAAAAAAAACACCCCAAACCGAATCGAGCCAGTAATGTGAGGCCATGAAACAACTGTTGCGGTAGTAATCGCTTTGGTTTCATAACAGCATTTCCTCTATTTATCGTTCTTAGCTACCCATTCGTTCCAGCCACCCTTGAAGATCGATATATTTGAGAATCCGTCCGAGATGAGCTTGACCGCGACCTTTTCAGCAAACCTGCAGCTGGCACTTTGACAGTAAACAACAACGGCAGCGTCTTTGCGAATCTCAGCAGTTGCTTTCCGACGCTTTGTATCGTCAGCCTCTACTGGAATACTTATTGCGCCTTCCAGGTGCCCCACATCAAAATCACAGGTTAGTCTGGCGTCGACAAAGACGGCGTCACCATCAAGCAAGCGATGGACTTTCTTCTCGCCTATTTTAGGGATGAAGTTGCCCAGGTGCGCCTGCTGGATCGAAGCTGTAGCGTTTGGATTAGCCAGGAAGCCCTCATCATTGGCGACGTGACAAATCATTCCACACAGAAGCGCTGCGATTGCAAATCCTGCCCCTTGTGCCACTGACCGTCGGACAAACCGACGGCAGGAGATTTTCGCTGCCACGAACCATCGTTGCCTGACCCAATACACAGTTGAAATAGCAGCCATGGCAATAACCAGAAATATCATAGATAGCTTACGAGCCGGAGCAAAAATTATCCTGAGATCAACCGGATGTGGTGACACTATCAAACCGGCTCCACCCCATCGCGGCGCCAATTCAGCGAGCGGAACTGACCGGATCGGTTCGGGAGGATCACACAGTCTAGCCTTGCCCTTTCTTGTCCCAAGAAATAATTCAACATGGTCATACTCATCTCTGTCTACGCCAGACTTTGTATGCAGAATGATGGGGTAAGGCGAGTGACGTAGTTCGAGGCTGGTTAGTTTTTCTACAACCTCTGCATACATTCCATTATCTTCTACTGCCTTCTTTAGCTGTGGGAGGGTGGAGCCTTTCTCAGAGCTTATGTACTCGGGTCTCAACAGGTCTCTGAAATCAATATCTTTTCCTGTTGCGCGAATTAAGGTGTAGAGGCAGTACAGACCGCAATACGGCCCGTAAGAATGTATATGTACATGATGTTTGTGGTCTGTTTCAGCAGTCGCGTGTTCATGGCCTGCCGCCAAGAGAGAGCTTGCCATGGCCAGGAAGAGTAGTATCGCTGTGAGCAAACACCAACTTCGCACCAACCGTGTTTTCATGAACCTCAATCTGCCGATTACAGACCGGAGGCCACGGGACAGAACACGTATTTTCATGATTTCATACCTTTCTTTTCGCGCACGACAACCAGCCAAATAACCGAGACAATAATAAGGGCACAGGCAAGTGCAAGCAGTAGCTGTTGCGGTGAAATAAATCTTGACGCTTGGCGCGCCGCCGTCTCGACAGTACCGGATGCTTTTGCCTTTTCTTGCATAGTTGGCTCCTGGTAAGCTTCTTGTTGTGTCGAGTGCGTGACTAAGTTAGTTTTTGCCATTGCCGATTTCGTATCTGAGTACCCTTCAGTCAGAACCTGGTCACTTGTTTCGTCCAAGAGGTGTACTATATAAGGATCGATAAAGGGAACTAATTTGCCATTTGACCACCTGTATTGAATAGGGTAATCCCTATGACTGACGAGAGTGCCCTCCGGGAAATCCATTACGAAAGCTCCCATCGCATCGAAGTCGGGGTTCCACTTTATGTTGGTTCGTTTCACCTTCTGTTTGCGGTGGCGTACTGTACCATCTGAATAGAGTATTTTGGCGACAAACGTGCCTTCAGTAGGGAAAAAATGTCCGTTGATTTCTTGGATAGTCACGTCGTCAATTTCCATTTCAACCCTTGAATATCTTCTGTTGGAAGTACGTTTGCCAGTCCACTGAGACAACGGTGCTCCCCAAGCCAAATCGTCACCCTCCAAAGCAATTACCGCATGTCTAACATTATAACCGTGATCTGCGTCAATCCAGAGTTTGTAATCCCCATGGGCGGTATGCGCGCTGATAACATGACATGGGTAACCACCGACCAGTTCCTTATCATTTCCAAGATTCTTCTGTTTTTGCCCTCGCAATAGTTCAGTCCAATCGCCCTTATCCTGATCAATGTTGTGCCAAAATCGCCCTTCAAGAAAGGCGCCTGTATCCTGGTCGCATAGAAGATTCTTTCGAGAGTTGTCGAGGTCGGAAATGGTGGCATCAATATGTCTTGAAGCATATTTCTCGTATGATTGCTGCCAATGAAAAAATCGTTTCCCGTCCCACAAGTACCGACTTTTATATGCTAACGCTAATGCTCCGTTTGCTACATCTCTATCATAGCGCGATGCAACTATGTCAATGAGCTTACCTTTTCTTCGTAAGTTAATCATTATCTTTTCAGACGGGTCCTCGGGCAAAGCTGGGCCGCCATTGTCAAAATAGCTTAGACATTCCACATCGAAAGCTACCGGCGGAATATTCTGGTGGTATATTCGGGCATCTTGCAATAGTTTGCTAAGTTGGTCTTTGGGAAGCTCCATAGCATAGTTCATGTGTGGGAACAATACTATTATGACCAAGTAATACTCGGAAAGCCTTTGTATCTTCATTGAATCAACCTCCACAGGTCAAAATGTCATTTCTTTTCGTGTCCTCTGAAGTCCCCACAGCAATCAATCCTTATCATGGGTGGCCGAGGAGCCTAGTGCCAGTGATGGCTTCAAGAAAAGCTATCAACCACTGCCCATCCAGTAACAATCGTAGCTAGTCGCATTTTGCAGGTCCGGGTAATCCGTGCCGCAGGGAGTGCCTGACTCCTCGCACGAGCAACCGTACTTAACACAGTCTTTGTCGGTACAACTCATGCACGGCGTGTACGTCCCCTTTCCATCGGGACAGTCTTTGGCTAACGAAGGGCACATAACGCAGCCACCTATACCCGGGCGGTCCTCTGCACGCAAAGTCGGTCTGAAAAGGCTTGCTACCGCGAACAGCAGTATAGCAACAACAATTAAGTTTCCAATCGTTTTTAGCATAGAAATCACCTCCTTTCAACGTCTCTATACAGTCTCGTCAAATTACATATCTGGTTAACTTGCACTTTTAGGTTCCTCGGCCTTAAGTAACCTCCTAAAATCCCTGACATCATTCATAATCCATCAATATTTTGACTGTCTGTTGAAATGGATCTTTGAGCACTTGTTGCCACAGGCACTATACGCTCTGTACCTTCGCTTTCTCCGTCACAGCCAGACCTTTTCAAAAAGGCCTCGTACGAATTAACCGCAAAGTCATCTAAGGGATCCAAAAAGACAGCTTTCTTGAAAGCTTGTTCGGCTTCTTGCCTTCGTCCAAGAGCTTGATAATTGATAGCCAGGTTCGTCCACGATCGTGCTGAATTTGGATAGATTGACAATAGTTTTTCGAAGACTGAAGCCGCTTCACTGTACTTTTGGGATTGCCACATTTTCACTGCCAGACGGCTAACTTGCTTTGCAGAACGGTATGTGATATGTGACAGGTTCTCTTTGACCAATTTGGTGTCCTGAGACAACTCTAAAACCTGCTTCAGCGCCACCAAGTGCCGGTTGGTTGTATCAATCTCCAACCCGAGGTCTGTTATTTGAACGGCAAGGTCCCAAATCTCTTTCTTGGCGTACAGATGTGCCAAGTCGTAGACGGCATCAATCTTGTTACGTGATAGTCCCAGCCTATGGAAAGAATTACGGAACCAACGAATATCACCCTGTCGGAGAAGGGCCCTGATCGTATCCTCCTGCAATCTACTACCTTCGAACATATGAAGTGGAGCGTCGTATTCCAACCGCATGTTGATATCTGTGTTTATCAACTGGAAGTCGTCGTTCTCGGTCAAGCGAACCAGTCCCTTCTGGTCCAGAATGATGTGTTTGAACAAAAGGATAGCTACGTCAGTACTACCAAAGTACTTCTTGAGGTCAGCTCTGACCGCATCCTGGCTGTCCACCAATGATTGAGAAGCACGAACATTCTCCTCATTGATACCAAGCGGCGAATCCGAAGTGATCATTATCGTATCGGAATCGGAAATGCGGATGAGAGCATAATGTGAGAATACACTTTGGACAGTCTTGACAATCATTGCATACTCGCACGATGAACTTGAATAGAGCCGGATCCATTGAGCTAAGATGCCGTTCCTATTAAGCTTGGGTCTTACGGTTTCATAGAATTCTTTTGTGAAGAGATTAGAAACCCCAGCAATCCAAGGATTAGAGGGCTCCGATATGATTATGTCGAATTTCTCCTTAGTTCCCTGGATGTAATTGCGTCCATCGTCCAAGATTATCGTAAAACGCGTAGAGTGCTCGGGTTTGTGATTGAGTTTGGAAAAGTACTTAGAGGCAGCAAAGACCGCCGGCTCAATCTCGCAACAAGTTACCTCTGTGCCAGGAAACAAAAGGCTTGCGCCTGCGGTGGTACCACTGCCAAACCCGATGTTGAGCACCTTCTGTGCTTTTGGCAGCAGGAATCGAGGGAAGTATGCCAATCCAACTTGTGTTGGCATATCTAGGGCGCCGGAGGTGACTTTGCCGTTGATGCGGACCGAACGCTCGTTGTTCCGCCTTGACTCCAGGACAAGTACGTTGCAAGATGAGCCTTCACTGAAGTCCAGAATCTTAGACTCTGAGACCAATTCTTCGGATTTCTTGTAGCCATACAGATACATTCCATGGTCGGTAATTCTCGGATCAAAGGGTCTCACCACAAGGAAGATAACCACAGCGGCAAGTGCAGTAAACAGTATCCGCAAGGGTATGTTTCGACGACCTTCTTTGGGAAGTTGGATGAGCAGGACAAAGAGATACAAGAGTAGCGCAAGGCCTATCGTTCTGGGCACTCCCAAAGTCGGCACAAGCAGGACCGAAGTTACAGATGCTCCAGCGATACACCCGAGCGTATTCCAGGCATATACGTTACCGACAGCCTTACCAGCATTCTCTGACCGCATACGCGTCAAGTGGACGAAAATCGGGAAAAGCAGACCCATGCCTATGGCAGGCAGTAGTTCAAGCAAGGAACTGGCGGTGATGCAGACAACAGCATTGGATATCTGTGAAGAGCGCAAGGGTTTCAACAGACCGGTAGTAAATGTCAAATGTGGGATCAAATAATAGCCAATCCCTGTGAATACCACCACGCCCATTATTACAAGTGCTGGAGTATAACTAAGGTCTGAGAATTTACGTAACCAGATATGAAAGCAGAAGCTTCCGACACCTATGCCAACAAGGAAGACGAAAAGCACGGCTGTGAAAGCGTAGGTTGAGCCACCAAGAATCAATGACAGTTGTCTAACCCAAATCATTTGTAGAACGAGTGACGCGAAGCCAGTGATCGCCACCGAAAAATACAACCTTTGTGTATTGTTGACAGCTGTACTTTTGGTGACATTCATTGGCTTGGGATTCCCGACGTAATGCGGCAGGCTGTATTGCCCCGGCATTTGCGCCTTCAGATAGCATGTAGTAAGTAGGCCAGCTATGCCAACGATTAAGTTTGTGGCGACTGCCAACATATTCGACCAATGCAGACCAATCGAAGGGAGAAGATGGAAACCTGCCAGGTAGCACCCAAACGCAGCACCCATAGTATTGATGGCGTAGAGCCATCCGGTCATAGCATTCAGAGACGAACCAGGCGGTGTAAATTGTCTGATCAACAAAGGCAGTGTGCCGCCCATCAAGATGCACGGCGGGCCAATGACCAAGAACGTGAAAGCGAATCGCGCGAGATGATGGGTCAACGGATGGTCTTGTAGAACAGGATACAGTGCTGATGAGACTTGATGGAGCCAATGAATTTCGTAGGGAACCGAGAACGCTAAGATACCGATAGCACATTCGCAAACCGCATACCAAAGGAACGGCGATTTTGAGTGATCCGCTAAGCGTCCTACCAGATGCGCGCCGAGTCCTAACCCAAAGAGGAAAGATCCCACCACTGAGGCCATTGCTAAGGTGGAACTGCCCCAGACATAAGAAAACCTTTTAAACCAGATCACCTCGTATATCAGAGCGGAGAAACCGGACAGTAGAAAAAACACAGAACATATCCAATACAAGCTTATTCGTCTGTATGCCATGACCTGCATCTTGAATACCATGGTCCTTACTCACTCTCGCTTCTTGAGCCAAACTCTTTTCTCGTTTTCGGTGAGCTCGTCAGGGACTCTGTCGCTTCATAAGACAGGCGTGGCAAAAGACCACAGATTTGATGTAGAAAATTGAGTTCTTGCAAAAAATGTTATAATGTTTTTTTGCTGGTTGTAAGAGAAAGCACGATGTTCTCTTACAGTTTTGGCATTCAGTCAGTCTGGTTTCCTTTTGTAATTCTTTGGGGCCATTAGATTCTTCAAGTTCTTCCGAAGCGCTTTCATCTGTTCTGTAAAATCACCTGAGAAGATTTTTTGCTGCTCGTGGGGGTCGTTGACCAAATCATGTGCGAAGAGCTCTGAGTCAGCCATTTGGCAACACTTGTAGCGGGCCGATCGGACTGCATATGAATCCGGGGCGGCTCCGCCGGTGTACTCGGCAAATACAAACTCATTGACTGCTCCTTTCCTGCCGTCAATCAGAGGCTTGAAGCTCTTGCCCTGGCAGCCATCAGGTGCTGGTATTTCAAGATAGTCGAGTATCGTCGGTAAAACATCCACCTGACTAACGAGTGAATCGATGATTTTGCCTTTTATTTGTGCACTTGGGATTGAAACCGCTAAGGGGATATGTATCAGCTCCTCATAGAGTCCATGATGGCTAGTGTGCCCATGCTCATAGAACTGCTCCCCGTGGTCCCCCAAAATGATGACAATAGAATCACCCAGCAAGTCCATATCTTTGAGGACGTTTATCATTTCTCCCAGGTCATGATCGGTTTGTTTGACTTCACCATCGTAGAGGGCAACAATATGCTCGATATCTCGCTCGTTCGGAGGGTTGCTAAATAGGGGCTCCCGAGCTATCTGAGTCCCATTGATTGGCCCATCATATTCAGGATCATACAGCTCGCAATACGGCGGTGGGGGCAGATAGTCCCAGTGATTGTCATAATAATGAACAAACATGAAAAATGGCTTATGAGTATTGTTTTGTAGCCATCTAATCGCAGCGTCGTTAGTGAAATTGTTGGTTCTTTGTTTGTTAATGTCCAGACCTTTATCATTTCCGAATGTTAGACTGTGGAGCATGATAGAAACGCTGTAGTCATCATACATGTCAAACCCCTGCGCAAAACCATGCTGGCGACCCAGTCGAGGATTACAGCAGAAGCCAACACAGTAATAGCCGTTGTCACTGAGTATTTCTGCCAGTGTATTACGCTCATCCACCAGAGGCTTGTCGATGTGAGTCGCCCCGTGAAGGCTTGGATAGAGCGAGGTAAATATCGACCCATGCGCTGGCATCATCCAGCCGGACGTAGCGAAGGCATTTCGAAATAGGATATTTTCCCGCGCAAATGCATCAAGATTTGGCGTCGTATCTCTGGCGTACCCCAGACAGCTAACATGATCCGCTCTCAGTGTGCTTATGGTAATTAGAATCACATTTCTCAGTGGCTCGGATACCTTGTGCTCGCTGGCATCTGCGTACCCATCTCGCAAAGCCAATGCCGCAATAATGCACACGGGTGCAATAGTTGACAGGACTATACTACCCTTAGATTTTTTACGGCGCATTGACAGACCCTATCCCGCTCCCTTCAGAGAGTTCAACTTGGCCAACATTCTCTTCGCTTGAGTTGCTGCTTTTGTAGAAGGGAACTTCTCCACGAGTTGAGTTAATAATTCGTATGCATCATTGTAGTTTTGGCTCGCCAATAAGTCTGTGGCACGAGAGAGGAGAATGGGGGCTACCATCGGGTCGTTGCCATATTGCTCGAGCAGCTCATATTCCACAGCCGCGACTCTCGCCGTTTGATCACGCTTGCGACGGAGCGCCCACCACTTTATGTAGGTCAGCTTTGCTTTGTACGCCTCACATCGTTTGTCGTCTAAAGCCTTGTCTATATCCCCTAATATCCCATCAGTGTCATTGCTTCTTGAAAGTGAATAGTAGTACAGCCAAACGGCTCTGCTTGACCTTTTATCGTCCGGATAACTCTCAAATATCTTGCGTGCCTTTCCGGCTGCAAGAGCGTAGTTGTGTGAGTCAAGCCACTGCTGGACTATGTCGAACTGTAAAGATACGGTCATCTCGGGGTCCTTATCTTCGATACAATCTATCGCCTTGTGCAAACAGCCGACAGCAATATGAGGACGCAATCGCCCGCACTTTTCTGCTGCAGATCTGTAGAAGGCGAGTTCTGAAAAGGCCTCGTTTCGGATCTGTGCAGATTCCTTCGCTACGATCATAGCGTGAAATGGGAAGCCAAAATGCAATAAACACGAATCTGAGAACGTATCCAACTGCTCTGGCCGCTGCATCCATCGAGGCAAGACATCAATATTGATGGACTTTTCATCGGATGCGTGCAACAAGGGCAACACAAGGACATAGTCGTGCGCTCCTTTAAAGCTTGGCTCAGCGATTGCAAGCGCCTGTCCGGTCTTCGCTATCGCCCCCGTCAGTACTCTCAACTTCAGATCATAATATTGCGCGAAAAAAGATCTTTCTTCAGCCTGAAGATCGGGTATCGTTACCGGCTTAGAGAATAGCCCTACGGATGTCTCGTAGAAGTGTTTAGCAGGAGCAATTGACAGTGAACGTCCGTTTATCGCCTGACCATTACCCTTGAAAAGCGCGTCAGCAGCTGTAAATATCCGCGCATTTGTGGCTCTCTGCAACTGTTGTTGCATTCGCTCGGCCAAGAATACCGCCGCATTTAGCTTGGATTTATATGCCCTGAAGCCGGCGTCACCTGCATACTTCTTTTCCATCTGTTTGAGTATCGAATCACCGACAGATGTCGCTCGAACGTCATCCTTAGCTGCCAGAGCTTTGCAGAAATCGCCAATGCCAAGAGCTTCGGTATCCGTCGTGTCACCCTTTGTTTCTGGTTGAGACAAGCAGATATCGGTGGTGACGCATGCCAGCACCATCGCAAAACAGCATTCACATCTAATTAAGTACATGAGTTTATTCGCTTTCATTACTGGGAGCCTCCCTCTTGAGAATTTGTATATTCTTACTGACCGATTTTGCCAGTTCCGATATGTGAGACTTATCTGGTCCTGTTCGTAGACTGCTTAACACTCGCAGGGCTTGGTTGTAATCAGCCCTCTCTCCCAGCATGATAGCGTGCTGGATTTTTGTATATTCTCGAATGGTTTCAACAACCACCCTTTCCCAGGGGCTACCGTTCGTGTTGACGGTGTCACTGGAGGATATCCGAGCAAGGGCTTCCATTGCCTTTTGCTTTTCACCAACTGTGTCAAGCAGCAAAGCATAATGATAACTCAGCTGAATCCCCGCATACGTGTCTTGATGCCCCTTGTAGAGTCTACCGAATTTGTCGATGAGGGGTTGCAATGGAGTCCCACCCTTTGAGCTTTTGCAATAAGCGATTAAACGCGCTGGTGCGGTAAAGCTGCCATTCAAAAATTCAAGATCCGCATGAACATTGTTGAGGAACTTAACGCATTCTAATTCAAGGCTGATAATGGGGGTCCGGTAATACTCCGGGTAGTCTATGGTTAGTGCGCTTGCCAGTTTTATGTATTTCTCTGTCTGGCCTTGGCGTAAATGAAGCTGAGACAATCTATCATTGACTGACGGCAGACATTGGCTCAGCACATCATCGTTTTCGCCTTGACCTGGTGCATGAAGCAGGCGGCTGTACTCGGCGATGGCGCCGGTGTAATCTCCCTGTAGCTCATAGATCTCTGCTCTACTCAACAAAGCTGAGCACCACAGTTTTGCTAATGCTGGGCAGGCGTTATGTTCCGTGCCGCTGGAGGCAGCTTGCTTTGCAAGATTCGCCACGCGGTCAAAGGCTTCAAGAGCTTCGGCGTTTTCTCCCTGCAATCTGGATATTTGCCCTATCATGTTGAAGCTACATACGCGAATAAGTCCAGGGCATCTGGAATCGTTCACAACTTGCAGGAATTTGGTCTTGGACACCGTTAGAGTCCCAGCTTTGAAATGAATCACCCCTATCCTATATCTGATCCTGAAAGCTAACTGACTGTCTTCGCAATCGCCCAGCGCTTCTTCCAGGTGGGTTATAGCCGACTTGGCTTCGAGAGGTGTAACAGTCACACCGGACTCATATGTGGCGATAAGAGCGTTAGCAGGGGTCTTTGTATCAGCGAAACACACAACCGCCGCCACAAAAATGACGACGACTAAGCTCAGATAGAGCATAACGCTATAACTGACGCTTCTTCGGATATCCATCTCTCGTCCTCAACGAGTTGAAGGTTGTAACTTGTATATGGCTCTCCTCACTGGCTCCTGCCTTTTCCTCTGACTTGTCTGAAGGAACGACCTGGAGCCACTGACAATTGACTGAACCTATGCTCTGGGTCAGTATGGCCTCCCACGAGTTTTCCCAACAGCCGCCACGTGCAGGCAGGTCGTATGTAGCGGATTCAAACTGGCACAAGCTATAAGAATATTCCCACTGCCAACCGTTGAATATCGTCAACGGCAGACTGTGCTCGTGATAACGTGCTGCATGTTCAGCCAGCAATTTAGCGACCTCTCTTGGGCAGAGTCCAGTTTTTTCATGACGTACTTTTGCAGGTAGTACACATGAGCAGGAACAGTTCCTTTTCGGGCCGCATGATCTGTTAATGACAGGACCAGTCTTGCCAGCAGGAATCCATACACTCGTGTTTTCCAGCTGGATTGGCTGCAGGACAAAAGTCTCGATTGGTGGTAGCTGGGGCAAATTTGCAGCCCCTCGGTTGGCACCCACCGACACGGTTAACGAGCACATAAGCCCAACAACAAAACCCAATTTGCACACGCGCCCATATCTCATCTGATACCGCCTTTTCAATGTGTCGAAAATGCTCCTACTCTTTTTGCCTTTCTCATACATACGTTATTGACAAAAATAGTGATAGGGAGCAAAGCTGCCATAAACAGCAATAGTGCCAATAGATGGTCACGGAGCTGCAGAACTGAGGCTCCCATCAAAAGAGATTTCCGCATTGCCTCAAGCGAATGCGTAAGCGGCAGGCAAAACGCGACTGTGCGAAGCCAGTTGGGCAACACTGCAACTGGGAACATCGTTCCCGCGAGGAGACCCGACGTCCTTGAAAATATCCAGTTGACCGGATCGCCCCTTTTTACGAGTATTAGTATGCTGCACGATATCATGCCAAGCATGAGAAATATCGGCAAGGTCACAATCATGGTAACTGCCGCGCCCAGCCAGTTGGCACTATGAAATCTCATCCCGAAAATCGTGATTCCGACAAGAAAATAGAATATAATGCGAATCGTTTCAAATATGAACGGCCATAAGGCAGTGCAAAGTAACAGCCATTTGTACCCCATTGGGCCGGCACACATGGCCTCCAACGCACCCTGGTTCATCATCTGCCTCACATCATTCGTTATGGTGACAAGGCCTGTCCTCAAGTAGCTCGCCACTGCCAACCCTACCAAAGCAAATGAAAAGTAGTCAGCTCCGTATGCTTCCAGTAGTGACGACTTGCCGGAGCTGGCCAGCATTTTGCCAATAAAGTAGATTATTGCGACACTGAAGAAGACCTGCGAGAACTGAAATCCAAACTGAAGCTTGTAGCTTACAGCGATTGCCATGTCCTTCTTAACGAAGCCACCAGCCTTAGCCAATCCACCAATCAACCTATAGGCCGCTCTGTTTCCTATGTCCCCAAAATCAGTCAGAGTTTGCGCTGCTATCATTCTTGTACCTTACGTGACATAACATCACCTAATTTGCGCTCGATGTAATAAAAAGAAAACAGTGTTTAAGTTCTCATCCTTGTAAGGGGAAACTCAATACCCCTCGGCAAAAACCGTATTTATCGAACGAGTCACTTCCCCACTCAAATTTCCTTCTTCAGAAAAACTGGCCGATTGATCATATCTGCTTCTTAGCTCCTCGACTGAGCCTAAGAACTTGTTTTTACCCTTATTAAGGATCAGTACTCTGTCACAGATCTCGCCTATCTCCTCAAATCGATGAGTGCTCCACACTCCACCACATCCCTTGCCGGCAGAAATATATTCTCTCAGTAAACACTTGACATCTTGGGACGACGAGAAATCCAGGCTGTTAGTAAGCTCGTCAAGCAATAGGATTGTGGGCTGATGGATCAACGCTCTTGCAAGAGCAAACTTTTTTCGAAATCCAGTTGAATAGTCGCGAAATAACTGGTCGGCCTTTTCAACCAGGCCGAACATCTCCAAGACTTTTCTAATTCTCTTGGAGGCCTCCGGCCCGCACACGCCGTAAAGACGCGCGAAGAATTCCAGGTTTTGCTTTCCGGTAAGGCGCCAGAAAAAGCTTCGCTCGTCGCTGGAAACATAGCCGATTCTGCCCCTTAGACTGGATTTACTTCTGGCAAATCTCTCACCACAAATTGCTACCCAGCCACTGTCTGGCTCCATCAAATCAGCAAGTATCCGAAGTAGGGTAGTCTTGCCAGCTCCGTTGGGTCCAACAACACCCAGAATTTCGCCTGGCCTTATGTGGAAACTGAGTCCTTTAAGTGCCCGAACCTTTTGCTTGGCTGCAAAGGGAGTAAGAAGTTGCTTGTGCAGCGGACGGTCGATTACGAAAGCTTTTTCTATGCCCTGCGCTTCTACGACAAAAGGCGTCATTGTTGGTCGTCCTCAATCGGTCATGCTCTTAATACGGGTCAGATATAAGCTGGCCTCGCTCGCGTAAGTGCTTTCGGGATAATCCCGAACTACAAGATTAAAGCCCTCTGTCGCGTCATCAAATTTACCTTGCAGCATATAACAGTATCCCACAAAGAAGTTTGCCGGGGCCGCGAGTTCGCTCTCGGGATATTCAATCAATAAGTCAAAGAATGTATCTGTTGCCCGGTCAATGTCTCCGAGGCGTACATAGGCCTGTCCCTTTAGCATAAGTGCTTTGCCTACAAGTATTCGATGAGCGGCTTTATTATTCTTGACGAAGCTGTTTAGCTCTTGAACAGCATTACCGTATTGCCCGTCGTTGTAGAGAGATTCACATAACTTGAACTCATATGGAGCTTTTTTCTGGTTTGGACCGCACTGGCGGATAATATCGCGATAGATCTCGGCTGCCTTTCTGAAGTTCTGCCGAGCTACGTGCTTTTTGGCAATTTGTTCAGGCCTGTAAAATAGACATTCTGTTAGTTCTGGTCTATTCCGGCAATACTCGACAAATTTGTGAGCCCAGGCTCCGTCCTCATTAAGACCCCTGGCTATGACTCTGGTGTAAAAATACGTGGGCTGTCCTCTGCGGTCAACCGTGGATAACATGCCATCAAGAAAGAGCTTAAATGCGTCCCAGTTCTCGCTTGACTCGAAATGCTTGGCAATATTATAGAGGTTGTGGCAGAGGACACTACTGCTGCGGACAAATTGGCCGACAACATCGATGTAATCTTCAGGTGGTACATTCTCGAAAAGCCATAAAACCGCAGCGGGGACATAATTCGTGCGATATGAGACTTGTGATACTGACCGTTTGTATGCTGCAACAATATCTCGCTTTGGCAGGCCTGCAGCCTCCTTGGCTTTCGCAAGCAGATAGAGTACATCGGGACTCAATCGTCTATCACATGGCTCAATAGTACCTAAATTTTTCACCTTCCACTGTTCGTAGTCAGCAATTTTCTCTTCGAGAAACGCTACTGCTTCCAGAGGCGTGATATCCTTGATCTTGGCCTGGGCCTCTTCCACCAGCTTGGTCATGTAACTCTTGGGGACGAACGATGCAGCGCCTCCGCTGTATAGTTGGCTGATCTGTTCAGGGTTTAGTGCTTGGTTAAAGACGGCCACGTCGTCAAGCAAACCAGTGAAGCCGCGCCCCGGTTGCTCCGCATTCTCACCTATGTAGACATCAAAGTTATCGGTGTTTATGGTGCCCGAAGCCTTTGCGGAAGCGTCCAGTGCGCCGTCCACGTATAGGCAAATCTTGGATCCGTCATAAACTCCGGCAACGTGATGCCACTGACCGTCGTTCACGTCTACGTTTCCCACGACACCAGGTCTGGGACCAAGTTCTTGTCCTTGCAGGCCATCGCAGTTGAATTTGACGCTGCTTGTCCGGTTATTTCTTGCCAGCCTCCAGGAGTGATCTCCCTTGGTGACTATGGCTTGCCACTGCTTGTCAAACGCGTTTACCTTTATCCAGACTGCTACCGTAATCTCGTCAGTGATGTCGAAGTTCGATTCATTATCGACCGACACATACTCACTACCACTCAACTTTAGTGCTAGGCCTTCACCACCGTGGCCAGTGGCCCAGTCCGGGTAACCGTTAAAGCTGCCATTGTTGTTGCCACATCTGTCACTAGCACCTCCGTAGTCAAAATCCCACAGCGCGATCAGATTGCCTTCGGCTACGCCTGCCGCCAACCCGGCCACGAGTACCACAACTGGAATCATTGACTTTTCAGGTTTCCATTTCATCCTAAATTGTTCTCACTATGAGCTTCAGACTTCTTCTTGAGTATGTTCTCATACCGTCTGCTTTCGCTTTTTGCCATATACATACTATTCTGTCATCCTTTCGATTCTCCTCAGACAGAGACGCGCCTTCCTTGCATATGGGCTTTCAGGATAGTCCTCGACGACAAAAGTCAGCGCTTCCTTCGCCTTTTCAAATCTGCCCTCCAACATATCACAGTAGCCGATGAAGAAGCCTGCCTCGGGTGCCTGCTTTGTCTCTGGATAATCAATCATTAATTGCAGGAACGTATCCTGTGCACGGTCTATCTCGCTCAACTGCAAATAAGCTCGCCCTTTAACCAGTATCGCTTGCTTTACCAAAAGCCTATTGGTGGCCTTATTACCTCTTATGAAGTCATCGAGTTCAGAAATGGCTTTGGCGTGCTGCCCACTGCTGAAAATGCATTCACAGACCTTAAACTCATAAATAATCTTATCCTGGTCGGTACGGCATAGCTTGACAATGGTGTGGTACGTCTCAGCAGCTTTCAAAAATTCGCTTCGTTCTATTTGCCCTTGCGCACGTTCCTGAAGCATTCCGATGACGTAGCGTGCTAATTCTGGTTTGGTTCGGGCATATTTTGAAAACCTGTCTGCCCACGCCCCGTCCTCTTTCAGAGCTCCTGCTACGGCTTCCGCAAAAGAACTCGTGTTATCAACTTCAGCAAACACGCCGTCGAGGAAGAACCCGAACGCGGCCCAGTCATCGCGTGATTCGAAATCCTTGGCGACACGATGGATATGGTGGAGTGCGGACTCATTGTTCTGCATAGATTTTTTGACGACAGCAACATAGTCATCAATCGGCGTATTTCTGAACAGCCACAGCAAGGCCGGGACATAAGTCGGCGTTCTTAGCGACAGCGATACCGACTCTTGAAATGCTGCAGCAATATCCCGACTCGGTGCTCCTGCGGTTTCTTTAGCTTTGGCCAATAGAAAGTATAAAGAAGAAACTAGCCTACGGCGTGCGTCGAGGTAAATCTGATTCTTTTCTTTCGACCGCTGATACTGGGCAAGCCTCTTTTCAATAAAAGTGACGGCTTTTTGGGCTCCTTGCTGCTTCAAGATTATCTCGGCTTGCCGAACTGAGCCGTTCAATTCTTGCAATAGCTTGGGAATAAACGACTTGCCGCCTTGTTTATACAGTTGCTTGATTCCGGCTTCGCTCAGCGCCTCATTAAAGATAACCAAATCATCGATTAGACCGTTCCACTGTCGTTCGCCCCGCTGTGCATTCTCACCTATGTAGACATCGAAGTTATTGGTGTTAATGCTGCCCGAAGCCTTTGCAGAAGCATGCAGTGCGCCGTCCATATACAGGCAAATCTTGGATCCGTCATAAACTCCGGCAACGTGATGCCATCGACCGTCGTTCACTTCTATGCTTCCGGCAACACCGGGTCTGGGGCCAAGTTCTTGTCCTTGCAGGCCATCGCAGTTGAATTTGACGCTGTTTGTCTGTCCATTCCTAGATAGCCTCCAGGAGTTATCTCCCTTGGTGACTATCGCTTGCCACTGCTTGTCAAACGCGTTGACCTTTATCCAGGCCGCGACTGTTATCTGGTTGGTGATGTCAAAGTCCGATTCATTGGGGACCATCACATAGTCGTCACCATCAAATGAAAGTGCGCCACCTGCGCAACCAGTCTCCCAGCTGGGGTTACCAATGAGGACGCCGCGGTTGCCGCTGATGCTGTCGTTGGCGTTACCGTCCAGCCCCCAGTGTGCGACCAGATCCGCATTCACCGCACGTGGAGCCAGCACAATCGCGAGCATCACAATCACCACCATCAATTGTTCAAGTTTAGCTTGCATCATCATCTCACAAACTTACCCTTCGGTTCTTGGAATACACACATGGGAGCCTATTTCTCAGAATACGGCGAACTTAAGGCTATCTAAATCAGCATCGATATCAACGTTTCGATTGGTTTCCAGATACTCCTTGAGTATCGGTACAAGGAATTTTTGGTCTACAATTGAGTAGTCCTGCAATACGAGACCCAACCGTTGACCATTGATACATTTCTCTGGCAACGCAACAACATAGATATCGTCATCCACTATTTCATCAATGGCCAAAACCTCTTCACCAGCAGCTAGGGGACTTTTCACGAAGCTTACTCCATCGATAATCGGCGCATCCACTTCTCTTTTAGAGATGTCACCAAATGGAACCATCAGGAGCGCTCTTAACAACTTGCCTTTCATATTGACTTTTATGATCCAACTGTTTCGAAAGTTATTGAACAGGTCACGATACGTGAGTTGTCCAATTGATAGAGACTCTTCAAATAAAAAAGGATTTTCACAAATCGCGACATCAACTTTGAGTTGTGTTCTAACGGCCTTAGCAGCCCACCTGTGCCACTGCCACTCAGCGTGCTTCCTTTTGGTAGCAGACAGCACACGGTCCCACCCCTCATGCCAATCCCACACAGTGTTGAATCTCTCAATTACGTGCCATTTGATGCTGCCCGTATCAGTAACCTCAAATATGCCCACATCGACCGGACGTATGGACTTCATCTGGGAGTAGGCATTGAGCATGTTCGCTATGCCCTTTCCGGAGGTCGCAGAACAGACGACGACATATTTTTCAGGATTCAGCGGATTCGGGTAAATAACGATATATCCGAGGTCGTCGCCATCAAATGACTTGCCGTTGGTCGTAAGGATTCTTCTCTGTTTTATATGCACCGGTAGCTCTGCTGGGATTCGTGCAAGCCAACTATCGGACCTGACCTGGCCTATCAGTATTAGGTTGTGTTCGGATATCATTCTTCGCGGCATATCCATGTCCGAAAGGTAAGGACCGCCGCGCGCAAGCTCGCTCGCTATATTCTTGCCAACCTTGGCGAAGGTGGTATCTGTGGCCCCGGTTCCATACACAACCACATACGGGTCTGTAAAAGCATCCCAAACAGGACCGTGAAGCCGCTCATCTTTAACGATGTTAGCATTAATGTATTTTCCCCTTTTCCTCGTGAAGACATCATTTGTCACGATACCCACACTCCGTCCGTTTTCGATAATTTCGACAGGCCTGTTTGAGTCAAGCGGCGCTCGTATAAGATCCAAGCTATAAGCATCAACGTTCTCGGTCTTCACGATGATTTTCTGTCCATCAGCAGAAGCTTCCACCTTTCCAGGCAGGTTCTCATCTTCACGACCGTCAATCTTTACCCAATAAGCGTGCGCATTGTGAAGCGATTCAATCGTGTATGATACCGCTGCGGGATTCTTCTCTCTCACCGTTTCCGGCACTGGCCTGCCACGAGCCTCTACGATAGTCTGAGTCCTACTGTGCTCAAAGTGTCTACACGCATTGTATTGAAAACACTTCACGGCAAAGTCATAGTAGGCAAGAAAATAAGGCTCATCATGCGTACCCTTGACAAAAATCAGCGACAAATTTAACGCATTGCCCGCCATATGACGATAGGTGCTGGTCAATGAGACGCTGCATTCGGCCCATCTATCCGGATAGTTTAACGCTAAAGACATAGCCGCGAGCCCATTGGAACACTCGCCGCTGACATACATCCTGTCCTCATCGATATTGAGTTTCTGCTTCATTATGGCCATCAGTGCTGTAAAATTCTTCCATCTTACATTCTTGTTGGTGACCGTGTGCCACCACAGGTCGATCAGGCCGGAGCGCGGGGAATAATTCTTACTGGCTGCCCATCGCGCGTTATCTGTATGCACAAACAGGGGCCAAGCCTCCGAGCTTCTATAGCTATCCGGAACAAAAACCACAAATTCCTCGATAGATGCCCCTTCGAAGCGTTTGAACTGTAGTTTGTTCAGCCCAATAACTAAGTCTGGGTATCCGCCTGCATCAAAATCATGCTTACTCTGCACAGCCCCACCCAGGGTTTTCAGAACCTCATCTGATAAGAAAGATGCCTTGTTTATCACTTCCATAGCGTGGTCACAATGGCTTACTGATATTGACGAGCGAATCAATTGCGGATCACGATCTGTTTCAATTTCTTCCTTCAGTTCCCGGCAAAAACTCAGAATATCTCGTTTCCAATTACTGGAAACAACAGCATAAGACTCAAAATTTGATAGCTCTTCCGCTTCATCTTTAGCCTTGAAGGCAAATCGTAATCTGAAAAAGCCCTCTTCGGCAGCTCCCTCAGTTGCCACTATCTTTCTGTGTTTCACACTTGCATGACCTTGTCGCATTTCCCGCCACGAACTGTCCACCCATTTAGCAAGGCTGACGTCGCTTTCCCCCAAAAAGTGGCTTCTTGGGCTTTGGGATGGCAGTTCAAGAGTCAGAGCCTCTTTAGGTTGATACGCGTAATTACAATTGCGGTTGAATTCTGAGCAGGCATCATCACGGACGAGCTGGCCCTTGGTGCCAGCCTGATCTGCCTTTGTACAAAACCACCCACCTTCAACAAACTTCTCTGCTATCGTTTGCCACGGCAGTAAGGAAGCGGGTCTTGCCGGAGACTTCGTAGAAGCTCCGAAACCTGTGTACGAGAACGCAACTTCCACGAAAAGGATTGTGAGCACTCTCCACGTTCTCACTTTCGCGCCCCTTGTTCTTCTCTCGAGACCCTTAATGTGTCAAAAAGCCCTGTCAGAGCCCCTAATCCCCTAACAGCCGTGCCTCTTGCCAACAGGATACTCTCATCAATTTGGGACTTTTCACATATCACGTAGCGAAGCTGCTTTGCTGCATGTTGATGGTCGAATTGCTATTGGGTCGCTTTGGATTTGACTGCAACGGTAGGATAGCCTGTCGATCGCGCCCCACCAGTTAAGATCGATGGAAAATCTTTCTTGCCGAGTCCAGAACACATGCCAGAACCACTACATATCCTACACGCCCGCCTTGCAGCCAAGATCCCTCAAAAGTCGGGCAACGCGAAAGTTTTAACGCTTGTACTCGGAAACAACGACCTATATAATTACGCTTGGAATAGAAGATTCTTGCGAGCGGCGGATTGTAGCAATTTGTCATAAGCCGTTATGCATGGGCAGTTGAGCAGAATTGTGCAAAAAGAGGTTATAAAGCGGTATTTGGGGAAAAATTATTGAATGCCGGCTCCAAGAAATAAAATCAACGTTAGGGGGGGGCAAAACGCTAATATTAGAAAAAGGGTCGAACAGGCAGCGGAAATCTTCGAGAAACACGGAGATGTGATCCGTGCCATGATCCGTTTTCAGGTGAGCGATGAATCAAAGGTGGACGATATTTTTCAAGACTTGTTTTTGTCCGTAGTAGAAAAGCCAATACCTGCAGATATGCAAAACATAAAGGGATATCTATATAGGGCTATCACAAACGACGTTATCGACGTGGCGCGTCGAACGAGAAGTTATAGGGATCGTGTTTCCAGATACGCTGAATCACGGGAACGCAGCACGAGCCAGGAAGAGCCCCAGAATACTGTTGTCCAGGCCGAGGAGATACAGAAATTGTTCCAGTTAATTGAAGGCCAGCTGCCCCCGTGTGAAGCTGAAGCCGTCATTCAGAGGTACAGGTATGACCACGACACTGCTTGTGCAGCAGAACAAATGCGTGTCGATGCAAGAACCGTTTCCAGGTATATCTGTGTCGCGCTTAAGAAAATTCGTCAATTCATTCGTGAGAATCAAGGTGATGTAAAATGATTCCGTCCAATTTCAACTCAACTTGTACAGAAACTCGGTTATACTACTTCGACTATCTTAACGAGCAGGCTAAGCGAAACATACCTGCAAGTGTGTTGGAACACATCGTCCGATGCCCATATTGTCAGGCTGAGATAGAGCGATTGGATGACGTGTTGGCGCATGCGGCCGGAAAGCTCGAACCCGAACAAGCACGGAAAGATTCAGCCATCACCTCCATGCTGAGGCTCCACTTTGCTTACACCGGCCTGCCAGTGAAATGTAAGACGGTTAGACCGTTTCTGGCCAGTCTTGCTGATCCCGTTTTAAGAGCAACAATACCAACACCAATAACTGCCCATATCGAGAACTGTCAAGCGTGCTCTGACGACCTACGCACCGTGAGTGATTTGCAGCTTACTCACAAACAGCTATGTCGCTTGGGTCAGTTATTGGCAGAAAAACCTCCCGAAGATAAGATTGGCTGTCCGGAAGCCAGGGCTGCTATACCATCAGTCGCAACAATGATCCTTACAGACACCAAAGCCCAAGTCTTGAAACACTTGTGCATTTGTTCCGACTGTAAGAAAGCACTATATGAACACTGGGAAAAGGCCCGTTTAGAATTGCTGCAGGGCAAAATGGCGCAAGAAGAACTCCCGTGTGAAGGCGTGCCGGCGACCGACATTTTCGAGTACTCTTTTCCTTACGGAATTGATCCGGCTGTCAATCAGCGTGCTAACATTCCGGAGCCTTTTGCATTCCATCTGCGCAGCTGCCCGAAATGCCTGGCCAAATTGCAGCAGTTGCACAAGACGGTTCGTAGTGTTGCTGAGCGGTCCGAATCCGGAATCGTTACCTGCTATAGATTCAAAGAGGAAATCAGGCAAGGCGTCCAATCGGAAGCCACCGATTCATGTGTAGGCTGGCCAGTCGATGTGCAGGTGTTTGACGAATCTGCTGCTATGCGCTCAGAAGCCACTGAGCGCACGGTCGTCCCGGAAAGACTCAAACAAAGGACAGTCTCAGCCCCGAAGCTGATGAGGTTTATCAAGCCGGTAGCTGCAGCGGCTGTCATATTGATAGGAGTCCTGTTGTTGTTTAATGTGCCAGCCGCAAGGGCAATTGACCTTAGCCAGGTTTATAACGCTCTCTCGAAAATCGCGAGCGTTCGCATCTCAAGGTTTGCCCCCGGAACAACGGAACCCATACAAGTGGAGTGGGTATCACGAACGTTTAGGGTAAGAATGTTTTCTGAGGGAGGTCAGCTTGTTTTGTGGGATATCAAGAATAAGGTCAAAAAGACCAAGACTTTGTCTTCGGGTTCTATTGAGACGGATCCAGTTGCTTCGGACGTGCTTGCCAGGGTAGAAGAGTCGATAGTCGGAATGTTGGGTCTTATGCCTTTCTCCGACATCAGTGATGTTCCTGAAGGTGCCAAATGGTATCGCGTGGATGACAAGGACGTAGAAGCCACTATTGCCGGCACCGAAGTCTACGATTTGCTTTGGACGAAGAAAACCCCCCAAGTTGAATCGCACAAATGGCGTTACTTTGTGGACACCCGTACAAACCTGCCAAGAAGAATAGAAGTATATCTAAAAAAGGCTTTCGAAGAAAACTTCACACTTTACAAATACGAAGTGGTCACATACCTGACTGATGCCGAAATCAAAGCTCTTATCCAGAGCATATCCGATTAGTTTGTTGTCTATCCGCCTGTAATTCGCCGTCGCCAATCCCAACTCTCGTTGCAGGCGGGTTATGTAACCCACGCTTGCGTGGGCGACGAACGAGCATGGTTCCAAAAATGCGAATGCCGTTAGTCTACATCTCCAACGAGATGCAAAATCGCAAGGATGTCAGTCGTGTTTTTAGGCTCATAGCATGAGAAATGGGGCCATACGCGTATCTGCAAACTTATATGGCTCACACTGTCCGCTGTCAGGATTTGCCGACCGCAAAACAGTGGGCTACGTTGCTTGGCTAGTATGAGTAGGTAATGATCCTCTCTATGGCTGTGGCAATTAACTTACGAGTAGTTGCCGGAAAGCTTTACTACCTCAGATCAGACTGACCGATCCCAGACTGTATCTGTCATCACCCCACTCCAACCAATAACAGATATTGAGAATGCAAACCTGTAGTCTCGGCGAATACTAATCAACATTCCCCAAGGTAGCACCGCTATATAAGTGTTCAGTGGTAGTAGATTTGCGCATGTTGAAAGGATACATAAAATCGGCCAAGAAATCGGTTCTCAAATACCCAATACGGAAAGAGCGCTGGATATTGTACTAAGAATTTTGGCAATAGTCCTTTTTGTGACGGTAGTGTGGGGAGGATGGCTATTGTCTACCCAACCGGTTACGAACAAAGGTATTTGGACATATCAGCAGTTTCCGGTCTTTTGGGTCAAATTTGAATTTGCTCATGGCACCCGGTCGCTGTCAGGACTATTCGAGCAAGCGGCGTCCCTGGTAAGCCTGTTGTGTTTTTCCACCCTTTCAGTGGTTAGTTTGCACAAGGCTTCCAGCGGCAGCGAATACTGCGGAGGTTTCGACTTGACCAATTTGAACCCGTGCCGTATTTTTTCTGCGACTGAGCTTCCAGCCCCCATAGCGGTGGCTCTGTGTAGAGCTAAGGATAGAAAGCTCTTTGTGTCATTACTGTCAATACATGATATTGCAGCTTTTACCTGTTTTGGCCTTACTGTGCTCGGTTTTACGACTGCCGTATTAATCTGTAGACGACCAGCGAAAATAGCTGGCCCCCAACAGGCACTTGAAAAAGTCAGAAACATCCGTGTCTCAAGATTTGTCCCCGGAACAACCGAACCCATACAAGTGGAGTGGGTATCACAAACGTTGAATGTGAGAATGTTTTCTACCCAGGATCAGGTTGTTCTGTGGGACATCCAGAATAAGGTCAAGAAGACTAAATCGTTGTCTTCTGGTTCTATTGAGACGACTCCGGTATCTTCAGAAGTGCTTGCCAGAGTTAAAGAGTCGATAGTCGGGATGTTAGGTCTTATGGCTTTCTCAAACATCAGTGATGTTCCTGAAGGTGCAAAATGGAACCGCGTGGATGACAAGGACGTAGAGGTCGCCATTGATGGCACTGAGGTCTATGATTTGCTTTGGACGAAGAACGCCTCCCAAGCTGAATCGCACAAATGGCGCTACTTTGTGGACACCCGTACAAATCTGCCAAGAAGAATAGAAATATATCTAAAGAAGGCCTTGGAAGAAAACTACACGCTCTACAAATACGAAGCGGTCACATACTTAAGTGATGCCGAAATCAAAGCTCTCATCCAGAGCACATTCGATTGACCCCACCTGCCGTTAGTCACAGGCTGGTATCCAATCGCTCGTCCATTCGCCAGTTCCGGCACACTCGCAGGTATGAGGATCCGGATTACATGGCTCTGTCATGCTTCGAATTAGACTATCTTGAAAACAAGTACCGGAACTGGCATCTCCACACCCTATTCTCCTGAAATATATCGTATGCGTGCCGCAACAGCGTCCGTCATAGCTGCATCCGTCATCACTCGCAGGCTGGATTTCAGTATTGCATTGTTGGCACTCGTCCGCGCCTATTATCCGATGGAGCTGGCTACCATCAAGTCGGACGAAGTCACCCTTTATTGCTATTGGCTCGTTGTCTATGACCATAGCTACATTGCCCCATAGAGCGTCGAAATGTTGAGTACTGTCGCGGTAGTAGAAGTTGTTTTTGTCCAGGTCTATTATTCTGACATACTTATCGTCAATGTTTCCAAGCACAACATAATGATTGTCTCTCGGCAAATGCAAGATGGCATAGGAATCCCTCAAGGCCTTGAGCGTTTCGAGGTTGGTTTTGACCACAAGGCTGTTCAATCCCAAATTGTGAAGAAACTGTTGCATTGCAAACAGACTTGTGCTTTTTTCATTGCCGTGAACAAGCTGGCCCAGCTCTCTCCAAGATGGTTCCTGGCCCAGTGCTCCACAGACATATTTGAGCGCCCCTGTTGCACAATTCTGACCCGGCGATCCAAGTGCTGATGTCATCTCTAATCTGCTCTGCAGAAGCCGGTCTACTTTGACCCCACTGGCTAACGGCTCGAGTGGTGGCAAGTAACGGTATTGCAAGGGCTCCGAGCCAAAACGAAAGTCTTCTATAAGGGCATCATATTGATAGTCTACATTGAAGCTCTCAGGCTCCGGCGCGTCGGCGCCAATCGATATGAAATCCCAGATGTCACGAGCCACTAACCTGTTTGGGTCTGCTGTTGTGTCGTGCTGCTCTATTACGATATTGCCCGGGCACCAGCTATCACCAACCAATTGATAACCGGTGTAAGTACGAACCTCCTTGGGGGAGTTTCCCAGTACGGCAGTGTAGAATTTTAAGGCGTTGTCTTTTTCGAGGTCGAGTATGAAGGTCTCCCGTTCGTCGCCGTCGACGACTGTCAGGTGTATTTCTGATTGGTCGTCGGACTTCACCTCGATTGCTGACAATTCGGCACTCGAGAGCCTTTCATAGCTGTATCGCCCGTATCCCCACGGAACTATCCCAGCCGTCAAAGGCCCATTGATGCCACCGGGAAGGTCTGTGACAATTGCATGATTACCCGGCCGGAAATAAACGACATATTTTTCACCATCCCAGGCAAACACGCGGCTCTGGTTCCAACTAAGATCAAATTCCTCGGTCAGGAAATTAGCTTCCAACTCTACGGTTGGCCTCACAGAATCAAGGCGTGAGATAACGTCAATTTCCCAATAAAACCTGCTTCCATCGGACTTCAGAATTGTCTCGGAATTCATTGTATATTCGTTTGAAAGTCTGTAGCGTACGTTGAAGGGTATGGCCTCAAGCTTCATCTTCTGAAGCTCTTCATCCAGTTCCAACTGCTCGGGACTATCCAAATACGCCTGAATTTCCTGACCAATTCTGTCGCTGATCTCATTCGAGTCTGTTATTTTGGGTGCCCTGTATTCCTCGTGGCTTGCGCGCATTGTGCCCGAAGAAATCCACGTTTTTCTGGGCTGGCTCGTTAAGGCCTCAAGAACTTGCAGGATTTCTGCTGGCTCAAGAGCCCTGTCAGCTTGTGCCGTTCCAGTCAAAAGTATCACGGCCAACAAAGTAAGAAATTGTGCTTGCATGGTATCATCTCCTTTTCTGAACTTGTGACTCACATAAACAGAACGAGACAACTCTAATATCCGAATAACTTGGAGAAAACTGGTCCTTTCTACAATCCAATAGGCGGAACTGATGCTCTAAAAGTTGATTTGCAAAAAGTAAAAAAATCCTCTATCAACACATTATGCTCTGGACGCGCCATCAATAATAAAGATGGGTTATTAAATTCATCCTTTTTCGTCAAAAGTAGGAGTCCAGGACAATCGCGCATTATAGCACGAAAAACCAAGCGTGCAGAATTGAAACAGGTCTGGCGGGTCTGACCGACGAGCAACTGGAGGTAGCTCGTTCTGAAGCTACTAAGCAGAAAATATCTGTACGCGAGAGTATATTGAAGCTTGGACTCGTGAATGAGGCCGAGCTGTTAACGGCAGTGGCTGAGAAGACCGGGTCCGAGTTCGCGAATTTGTCCGCCGTCGATATCCAGAGTAACGCCTTACAGGTGCTCACTGCAAATCTCGCGTCTCACTACAACATAGTCCCCATTAGAATTGTCGACAACGTGCTTTGGGTGGCAACTTGTGATCCCTTCAATCAAGATCTGAGAAATGAACTTGAACTGCTCTTAGATAATTCACACCTGATAGAATTTGTTTTGGCCACCTCTGAATCAATAAAGAAGGCGATTCGCAAATCATACGGTGTTGGGGCCGCAACAGTTGAACAGATGGTCAGCGGTGAGGGCATAGAAGATATTGCCACCCGAAAAGAAGACTTGGTGGATGAGAACAAGGCACGCGAAGCTTCCGTGATAAAGCTCGTTAACCAACTGCTTGCAGATGCCATTAGTGCCGGCGCCACGGACATCCACGTTGAACCGTATGAGAATGATCTCAGAGTCAGGTACAGAATTGACGGGATGCTGCAGGACGCAGGTATACCCAGCACTGTTCGCTTTTTCCGAGAAGGTATCACAAGTCGGATAAAGATAATATCAAGCCTCGACATAGCAGAAAAACGGTTGCCTCAAGACGGCCGAGCACAGGTGGACCTGTCAGGTCATAAGTTTGATCTTAGAGTTTCAATTTTACCTACCCGATACGGTGAAGCAGTCAACATTCGCATTCTGCCCCAAAGCACATTGATATCAGATTTGCCATCTCTTGGTATGGCCCAAGACGTGGTTGGCAAATTAAGCAAACTGATTTTCAAGCCGCACGGAATCATCTTGGTAACAGGACCCACCGGCAGCGGTAAAACGACTACGCTGTATACCTGTATGAATAGGCTTAAAGACACAGACAGCAAAATAATCACCATCGAAGACCCTGTAGAATACGACATGCCGGGAATTGTTCAGATGCAGGTCCAGCCTGAAATCGGCTTTACGTTTGCGCGTGCATTGCGCTCAATGTTGAGACATGACCCGGATATTATGCTCGTAGGTGAGATCCGTGATTTGGAAACAGCCGAAACAGCAATAAGAACTGCGCTCACAGGTCATTTGGTCTTCAGCACTCTACATACCAACGACGCTGCTAGCGCTATCACGCGCCTGCTGGATATGGGAATTGAGCCATACTTGGTGGCGTCATCTGTTGAGGCCATTCTGGCCCAAAGGCTCGTACGTGTCATATGCCCGAACTGTAAGGAACCTCATGAGCCGGATCCTGAAGCAGTAACCGCGGTAAAGTCACTGGCACGCCTGGATGAGCTCCCGGTCGCTTATCATGGACGACGCTGCTCAAAATGTCGCTTCACAGGTTTTCAAGGCCGAACAGCTATAGCTGAACTGCTCCTGCTGTCCGACAACATCCGAGAAATGACAGTATCCAGAAGACACGCCAGTGAAATCGACGCTCAGGCCCGCAGGGAGGGCATGACCTCGCTGTTCCTTAGCGGGGTAGCCAAGGTGCACCAAGGGATAACTACTTACGGCGAAGTCCTCAAGGCTACCAAGGGAACAGTGCTGGTAGATTAGCCACCACTAATCTCAGCTTGAGTCTTGCCAAACGGGGGGGTCAGCAGACCAGAGGCTACCTTCGCCGCTGGACAAAAGCAAACCTGTATTCTGTTGAGACAGTAGGCATCCACAAATACCACCCCGGAAACTGGCATGCGTCTCCGAAAGAAACAGAAGTTTTTTCGTCCATAAATAATTGCAGAGCAAATACTTATCAAATGAGTACATAAAAAGCGTAATTTTTTTTGTCCAGTTCGGCAACTTTCAGGCAGTTATCTGTAGAG